>Ga0105238_10000265_pt1 | contig 58645 bp, 101 predicted proteins | sample KBSC34metaG_FD_81526 | JGI IMG/M metagenome (GOLD analysis project Ga0105238, IMG submission 81526) | Corn rhizosphere microbial communities from Kellogg Biological Station, Michigan, USA - KBS C3-4 metaG | ecosystem: Host-associated > Plants > Roots > Rhizosphere > Soil | place: Michigan, USA...
CTCCTGGGGGTGCGACCAAGAGGGTGTACATATTCGGAAAGACTGTCCCATCTCCGTTGTTGATCCAGACCCTGCGCTCGAGGGCCCCGGCCAGCAAGGCAATGGCACTCCACAGTCGGAAGAGAGCTGGCGTCCGCGTCCCCTCGGTCAGGCGCAAGAATGAGTCAACAAAATCTTCCACCACGGAGAGGGACTCTTTCGGAGGGAATTGCAAAATTTCAGGCATTAGAGGCCAGGCGAATTGAGAGGCCGAAGACTGGAGACTAACGTCCGCCGACACGATCGAGGCCAAAGGCCCGCTGGCGAGGGTCTGGCGAGTCGGCCTTCCACTTTGTCAGACCTTCGATGTTGAGCCGGGGGACCCGGCCTTTGCGGGCTCTTGCTTTGTCAACGTCTGCCTGGGTAATTTGGGGTCCCCAGTTCCAGCCGATTTTGGCCTCCCCTGGGACGACGTACGATCGCCCGTTATTCGCCTTAAGTTCCACTCGAACGTGCTGGAGGGCCTCGGAGATAAGGGCGCTTTCATATTCATGACCTCGATCTTGATATTGGAAAGTAATTGAGTCATAGGTCTGGGCGAGGAGCTGGACCTGGGGCATTTTCTTCCAGGTCCGCCAGAGCCCGAGGTTCATTCTATCAGCCGTAGTCGATTGAGGGAGGAACGCTATTGCCTCGCGAAGCGTCGTGTCGTCGCCTGGGCGGCCGAAAAAGTACCTCTTCCGCTGGAAGGGGGTTTCGATATAATGCAGGGTCTGCAATTGCTGGGCCGTCCACTGCCACCAGCGGGCGATGCCCGGGAAGGCCGGGGTGATCCACTGGCCATTCACGTATCCGCCTCGGACGTAGCGTGCCTGGAATTCTTCCGCGACGGCTGGGGGGATTTTCAAGCTCCGTGCCATTGTAAAAGCGGTTCCATAGTAATTCGAGAGATGACCTCCCCTTTTTGACATGTCCCGGTAGGAGAAGTCCCGGTAGAAGATTTGATCCGCGATCTCACGATCTCGCTTTTTATCACCTGTCCAGCCGAGATGGGGCCAGACCAGTTTTGCATTGTTGGTATGAAGGTCTCCACTCTCGCAGTTATCCAGAAAAGCCCAGTCTCCGAATAGATTGCCAATGAAAAACCCAACGTCTCGGGCCTCGACTTGTTCCAGGTCAATGACGCAGAGTTTCCACCCTTTGTCGGCCACGAAAACGTACCGGAGGGAAGGGGCGATATTTTGAGCATTGCCGCCAGTCCCAAAAGCATTCTCGCTACTGCTCGGTCGTCCGGTTTCAGTCCCCGCGATGTTATAGCTCGTTCGGTAGCGTCCGTCAGGATCGATCTCAGTCTCGAAGACAGAGAGTTGTTTGGCAAAATCACGAATTTGCAGAATGATGTTGACAAAAGGTCGGGCATAGAGGTACTGGTCCAGCTTCTCGAGGGCCTCCCGATTGGTGGAGAGCTTCTTTTGGCCCTTCTGGGAAATCCAGACCTCGGGGAGTTTCATAGTCTGGTAGAAGAATTGCTGCAATTGCAGAGGGCTTCGCGGGTTCAAGGGCTTGTCCCAGACGGCCCCGGCGTATTCGTTCAGCAAGGCTTGGAGATAATTGATCTTATCTCTCAACTCGGCGCAGGCATGGTGCCTCGCGGTCTCGTCGACCTTGAACCCTCTCTGCATGATTTCCAAATAAGGGGCCTGCATTGCACGGGCGAAATTGTAGATCGTCGGGACTTGATTATACTCCCGACCGAGTTCCTGAAAGACCTCCAAGGTCACACAGCTGTCCAAAGCACAATAGAGCTGATCGTTCTGGGCCTGGGAAATTTTCCCCTCGGCAAGAGAAGTCTGGGTCAATTCCGCTGTGTCGAAGATGGGCATTTCAATTCCAGCCTTTTTCTTCATTCAGGCGAATTGCTTCGTCAACTGCATCGGCGAGGAATTCGTGGGAAGAAAGCGACTCAAGGTCTTGGTTCCAAACCTCCCAGGTAATGGTCGAAACGATTTCGCCATCCCGAGCAGGACCTTGGCCCTCGGCATTCAGGGGCATGACGATTGGGAAGAAATACCACTCGCGCATCGGTTTCATGTTAAAAGCCCATTTCGCTTGGGGCTGGCGGAGCCCACTCCACTGGCAGCCCCTCCCGGTCGATGAAATGCACCGGGATATGACAGTGCCTCGCGAAGTCGATTTCCGCCATCACGCCTTTGCTGGTGTGCAAGTCCGGGGTTACGAGGACGAGGACCCTCGCGCAATGGCGGATGAAGGAGTTGTTGTATTTCTCCCAAAATTTGGCGTCAGTAGGAAAGGAATGGCGCTTGGCCATTTCATGGCAATGCACGATTGGGGAGTAAACGATGAGGCCTCGCTTGATGAGGAGGGCCGTGATCTCCTCGGCCAGCAAGTAGCGAGTGTGCCGGATGATCGCGTCGGGGTGGGAGTATTGGCTCGCGAGGTAAATCACTTTACTTCCTCCAAGGCTGGATGGGTTTCAAAAACGTGCCTGCACTCCAAACACAGGGTCTTGACGAATTTCTTATCATTCGCCATGTCATATCCGTCATAATGCTGTAAAAGTTTGCCTCCACAAAGAGGACAAACAAGTGGGATTTCGTGTTTAGCAGATAATTGGAGGGCCAGTTCGATCTCGCGAGGATAGGCGACATGCAGGACCCGGTTGTCATCCTCCACCACGACGCGGAGGACCCCGCTTCGCTTATGGAAAACCGCTTGCAGAGTCCCCTCGTATTTGAAATCACTTCCCTGCACTTTGATCCTCGAGCGGTCTCGAAAGGCCCGGCGAATTGCGTCTTCGAGCATTAGGGCCGGCCTTTCGTGTTGATGCAAAGCTCTTCCAGAGAGTCGGCAATGCGGTTGATGTCGGTGGCAAAGCAGCAAAGCAAAGTCACAAGTCCAAGCGCAATCGGGTCCGAGAATGGCCCGTCATCAGGGGCTTTTTGAATTTCCCTCTTCATGGTGTCGTGGATATTTGCTATGTCAGCGCGTTGATTGGTGGTCATTTTTCGACTCCTTCGACTCTTGTTAAAGTTGCTTCGGTGAATGTCTTTTCGTAAATCCCGTGGAAAAATTGCTCCGGTACAAACCAATGACAGGTTATATACTTCTCGGTGACTTTCCCAACCGTCATCGGAGGCCCGCCGGATTTTAGTTTTACAATATCACCCTCGCGAAAATTATTCATCCCTCTTCTCCGTGTCCTGCTTGGCCTTCCGCATCAGCTTCCAACTTGGCTCGTCCGTGTAAGCGGCTCCGAGGAAGCCCAGGCCCTTCGGCATCTCGGGCAGAAGGGAGTGATGCAACAGCATGGTATCGTCATCCGACTTGACCTTGATCCCCAGCAGCAGAATATACTGCATGTCGTAGAGGCCGTTTTGCCAGAGGATTTTGATCTCACTCTCCAAGAGAGAGGCGACGCAATTCCAGGCTCGGACTTCGGTCGCAACATCGGGCCAGTAAGACAGCCCCGGAAACCTCTTATCGACAAATGGAATACAAATCGCGTCACTCTTCGCGCGAGCAAAAGAGATCATGGTGATTTGCCGCTTCATGGTCTCGGTGTCGGAGCTGAGGTATTCCGGTCGAAGGGCCAGGGTTTCGGCGGTCCATTTCTCGACCTCTTCGATTGTTGGGTCCCAGAGGATTTTGCGAGACGGGCGCCTGATCTCAGCGAAGTGCATTTCCCGCTCGGCCTTCACGAAGTCCCCGACGACAATTGGTCTCCAGCTCCAATTCCGCAGGACCCCGGCAGGATGGTAAGTCGGCAGGACTTTGAAACCCAGGTGGGAGTCCGCAATGGCGCCTCGGATTTGAGAAATCCTGGTATCGCCCAAGATGGCCCAGGAGGCTTTCGCGCCGACTGTCACGACAAGTTTGGGGCCGACTTCGCGAAGCTCGTCGAAAAGACGGTCCAACTCGGGGAGGAATTCAGGCCGTAAGTATTTTCCCTGCTCGACCGACGGGAGGGCGTAATCCCTTGGCAGGTCGGCTTTCTTGCAGCAGAGTTCCCGGAAATCGTTATTGAAGGGCTGCAGGTTGATGGTGTTCGTGAAGGCGATGCTTGCCGCGTTAAGCCACTTGTCCCGATGCCCGAGCCAGGCCATGTCGTACTTGAAAAGAGCGACTATCTCGGCATGGAGCGCCGGAGCGACGTGAGGCATCCCTTCGCCGAGCATCTGGAAGAGCTCTTTCCCGCTTTCCCCGGCGAAGGGCTTGCGATTTTCGTTCTCCCTCCTGCCCCAGGCCTCGCCGACGATGACAAGGCGAGCGTCCCGGGGGCCACTCCAGCAGGAGAACGGGGGCAAGGCAACGTGGGTCATTTTGAATTAGCTGGTGCTGGAAGTTCGATTTGCTCTTGGGCCTCCCACTTTCGACAAACGCTCCTTTTGTCCATGATTGGAAAAACGGCGATTTGCTCGATCCCTCCAATGGCCCCGCTCTCATGTCGCGAGACGTTCAGCACGACTGGGATCGGGGGATTGAAAATGCAAAGGACCTGGCCCTCACGCTCGGGAATGGGCAAGGTGTTATTGCAACTTCCGCAGGATTTGACGAAATCGGAAAGGGGCATTTTATTTCTCCACCACTTTCGAGGCACTACGCAGGCGTCTCGCATTGTTCAAAGAGATTTGGGAAATGCTCGCGTGTTCAGGGTCGAGCTCAATTCCAAAGACTCGTTTGGCCCCAAGAGAGTCAGCTGCTCGGAGACTAGAGCCTGCACCACAGGTGGGGTCCAATAACTCTGTGTGTTCGTCAACCAGCATAGTGAAGAAGTTTCGCAGCATGGGCTCGGGTTTGGCGCTGGGATGGAGCTTGCGATCCGTTGGCGCGGCATAGAAATCCCCAACTGCTTTGACGACATTGCGATTGCCTCGGAAACCGAAGAGGCAAGCCTCATAGGTATGGCGAGGGTGCTTGCGGGCGTCCCGAATTATGCCCGCATTGTCGGACTTGCCCCAGATCAGCGGATCGCGGACCCACTCGATCGAGGGGGCTTTATTGCGGAACATCGCTTTGATAGGCTCATAATGCTCGAAAGAGAACCAGAACATGAAATGCGCGGAGAGGGAGGTGAAGTTCTCCAGATTATCGCAAAGGCATTCCAGCAGGGTGAAAAAGACGTCCCGAGTGTCCTCGTACTGGATATCGGCCCCTGCTCCTCCCTGCGGACCGGAAAACAAATTGGCCCCATATGGGAAGTCACAATGGATGAGGTTGAACTTGGGGCCTCGATAGGAGGGGGCCCAGTCGAGGAACGAGCCGTGGAAAATGTCCGTCAGGGATTTGCTGGCGTCCTTCGGATCTTGCTGCAGGATCGGGACCACTGGCGAGGCCGGAGTCGAAACCGAATTGCCCTGCAGATCGACTACGATCCCGCTGGACGGTTGCGCGATTGGTGTTTCCGGCGAAGCCCCGATAAGTTGCTCCAGGGCTCTGACATTGGCCCGTTGGTCTTTCCGGGCCAGCAAATTGTAAGCGTTCTCTGCCGAAGTCGCTCCGGTGACTCGATCATTTCCACTGGAAATTTCGTTCCAGAGTCGAATGTGCTTGCTGACAACGGTTTGGGAAATCCCGACACTGCTGGCGGTCTCCGCTGCGGTCCACTCGGGATCGAGGGACAAATAGAGCTGGTGGATTTCAAAAATCGCCCGGGCCTGCTCTTCCCAGGTCAAATCTTTGCGCTTGAAATTTTCTTCCCATTCGATAATCTGGAGCTCGATCGGGTCGACCTCTTCGACATATCGGCAAAGGATTTCCTTCCAGCCCAGCTGGCGAGCCGCTGTGACCCTCCTCTCCCCGGCGACAAGGGTATGATCATCCCGCCGGACTAGGATGGGAGTCAGGAGCCCCCGCTTTTCCATACTTGGCAGCAGGTCATCCACGACAAAGGCTTTTCTCTGGCGCTTGGGCTTGTCGATCAAAATCGAGTCGAGAGGGATAAGATAGGTCTCACGCGAGAAGGTCTTAAATTGGCTGGCGTCGTCCATGAAGGGGTCCCCAAGATTGGCGGGCCTCTGACAGGGGCCCTCATAAAAAGAGGGGCATTTGCGCCCCTTTAATTGCACCTGGGATCAAGCAGGTGATTAGTGCCAGCGAGGCGGTTTACTCGAGCTTGAGGAGCGCGCCGACCTGGTTTCCGACCTCGTTGTTCTGCTGGTTCATATACTGCTGGACCTCGACCAGCAATTGCTTGCCCGTCGTCTCGGGCAGGACCTCGGAATAGGCCCGGCCGTTGATCTCGATCCCCATGACCTCCTGGAGGACCTCGTCGAGCCTCCAGAGGGCATCATCGGTCAGGTAGAAATCCCGACGAAGCTGACGCTTCGAAAGATCGATGGGCTTGCCGTCGGGATCGAGCTGGGGCTCGCCGGGCCAGCTGGTGAGGCCCAGGTGGAACCGCACATAAGGCGTTTTGTTCTTGTTGTTGTCCCCGACCTCGAAGCTCTTGACAATGCCGGGGTAATTCGCCGCGACAAGGGCCTCGGGCTTTTTGGCTTCGCCAGCGGGCTTGGAGAGAAGGGAAGTGAAATCGACCATTTTGACAGTCCTTTGGGTTTGAGTAAGTAAGTAAGTAAGTGCGAAAGCCGAGAGCCGCTCGGCGCGGATGCCCCGAGAAGGGGAATTACTTGGCCTTAAGGTCAGTGTCAAACAGAACTCGCATTACCATGACAATGCACTGGATTGCCTCTTTACGAATTTCTGGAACGTCGACTCTTTTGTCCGGCTCAAAATTGTATTGGATAATGGCTTGATTTAGCTCGCCAATTTCCTCCGTCAGAGCTGCCAGGGTATGCAAAGTGCCCTGGGTGGGAAATTTCGCTCTTGCACGGTCGAGTTCTTTGAAAATCTCGGCCATGAAATATTGCTTGGCGCTGTCGATGCGCTGCTGCTCAGCAAGCATGTTGTCTTCGTCTTTTGATCCGTTTCCGAACATAGTCATTTTCTCCTCTACGGCATTAACCAGTAGCCGAAAATAAATCCAAAAAGAGCAGACGTTCCTAGAAAAAGCCAAATCGGATGAGCAAGAGTGAATGATGTAAAACGGCTGTGCCCAAAACTTCGATAATCGTGATAACCGATCTTGCTCATTTCCTCACGTCCCGGAAATAGTCGGCAAGGCCCGTCTCAAGGGGGTAGCTCGCCTGGACCTTCGTGGGAGCCGAATTTTTGAGCTCCACCATCCCATTGGTGGTGGTGTGGATGGTTCGTTTGACGCTCGCGCCCTGCCCGACAGTCTTGGCCATGAGGGTGGAGTTGAAATATCGACCGATCTTGGGAGGCAAGGCTTTGCCGAGGGTCCCAGGGTATCCCCGGTCGACACCCCCTCCTCCATCGATGTAGGTGATATGAGCGCAAATGACGATGTTGCACTTGATGCCTTCGTCGTAGAGCATTTGCAGCAGGCCCTCGATGAGTTGCTGGCCTGAGTACCAGTCGCTTTGCTGGACCTGCCCGCCGAGCCGGGCATTCATCGCGAGGACGAAGTTCAGCGCTGCGTTGGACAAGAAGGTCAGGGAGTCAATTACCAAAACGTCCTTGTCCGTCCAGGTGCTCAGCGGTCCGAAGTTCTCCTCGGCCGAAAATTTCCCCTTATCCAGGAGCTCGATGACTCGCTGCCACACCGTCGCCTTGGCTGGGATCATCTTCCCATTCACGTTCTTCATCGGGTCGGTGACGGTTGCGAAGGCGACTCGCGAGAGGGCCTCCTTCCCGTACATGCTGTTGGGGTCCTTCAAGAGATTGGCCAACACGTCGAGCCCGTTGTCGAGGTCGATAATGCGCAAGTTATAGCCCGCTTTCGCGAGGCTGGCGAGGGCTCCGGTTTTCCCGGCTCCGCTATCGCCGATGAAGAGCAATTTCGTGGTTCCGGCGGATTGATGATTGGCTAGGGCGGGCATTCATTCGACTCCGATTTTGGTTTGCATTTCAGATGTCCCCTCGAATTTGCAGAGGGTCCCAGACTCGCTTGGCGAATTGCAATTTCAAGAGGGGTTCCCGCGAGGCTGGCGATTTGGCACAGACCTGCCGGAAAGCACAGCCTCCGTACATATCACAAGCCTTGTCGTTCATCCTCCAGTGCTGGCGTTCCGCCGAGCGGGTCATTTCCTCCACAACGTCGGCAAAAGTTCCCATATACTCGGAGAGAGTTGACTCATCTCGTCCCACCAGGTGCCGCTGGAAGCGGGCGAAGCCGACTCCGACCTGGATGCCGTCGACAATAACACCTTCCACATCAAATCCAAAGGCGACTTTTCCTGCAACGGTATATAATGAGAATTGGTTATGCGGGCTAAATTGAGAGAGCCATTTGGCGTTGACTTCGCTGGAGGAGGTCTTGATGTCTGGCACGTAGACATGCTCGTTGAGCTTCGCAAGACGGTCAAGATGTCCGCAAGCGATAATTGCCTCCCCGCCGACTTTGATCCCGGTGTCAAAGCGGAAGGAGAGCTCGACTGCGGGCTTCCCATTTGATAGGATGACAGTTTCAAGTGGATCGTCCTTGGCTTTGGCATCGAGATACCAAATCGCTGTCTGTATCAGGGTCTTGCGGTTTTTCAAATTGTGCTGAGAAATCCAGGGTCTCCCCAGGTCTCGATCCCACGTTGCCTTCAGGAGAAAATCAAGGACCTGGTCAATGGCGTCATCGTGCGAGAGCCCTGCCACCTTGGCCTTCTCATAGCCCTCTCGGGCGGCGTGGAGCAAGAGGCCAAAGGTCAAGTGCGGGGAAAGCTCTTTGCTTTGCCAGCCCTCGATGATGGAATATTGGTAGTATTTCGGACAGGTCTTGTAGGCCCCGATGGACGTGCTGTCGAGCGCCAGCTGCATGAATGGCAGCTTCTTGGAAAAAGAAGAATTGAATTCCGCTGGATCGATCATTTCGCAATGGGCCTTCTGTATAAGAACTCGTGAAGCAGCGACTCAGCTTTTCGTTCACTACGTGATAAATTATCTACTGACCGCTCATACACCCAATGATCAACTGCTATTGTTCCGTGAAAACCACGTAGCTCGTCAATCATTTGCTCCGATAAAACCTTGATTTTAATTGTCTTTGCAAATTCAAGACCTCGAACATCGACGAGCATATTTTCGAGATATGCCCTCATTCCAGAGGAGTGAATAATGACGATCGAATTGGGCTCCAAGCCCTTGACCATTGCCAGGGTCTTGCCAGTGCCTCGTGTCACAGCCCCAAGTCTCCCGCCTTCTTCTGCGTCAGCAGGGATTGCACCGCGTTGGAAGTGACCTTGGTCGCCTTGGGCTTGCTGCCTCCCTGGGCCTCGGCTTCTTCCCACCTCGCCCGCTGTGCGCGCAACGCCGCGACGACTTTGTCCCGGTCCTGGCGCTGCAAGCCGAAGGGGTCCTTCGACAGCAATTCCAGCAGGCTTTCGCTGGCCCCTGCCTCGGCGAGGGCCTCGCTGGTGGGGATTTCCCCAGTCTCGGTCCCGCTGGTTGTCATGGTCGCGCTCCCGGCTGGCGAGCATCGATAAGCTGCCTCTCCTTATTCTGCAGATTGCCCACATAAATATGAATAATCTGGCGAATGGTCGGCCCCACGCCCAGCCTGCTCTCGCTCGCTGGCCCGAACATTTTTTCCAAATACTTCCAGTCATCGTCGAAGACCCAGATGTGTCGGCGACTGGAGGGTTGAGAGTTTTTCTTGGTCATCTCATTCGCCCTCGTGTTCTTGCATCTTGGAAAGAATTCGTCCACATTCGGAGCAATACGTGTAGGCTCCGTAACCGCCTCCGGCGAGACCGAAGCCGACTTCGGGCTCAAGAGCCGGATGATCCGGGCAGCGCAGGCCCTCGTCCATTTCTGGCACGGTTTGCTCGACTCCGTCGATTAATATGGTTGGGGTGGACATTTCGACTCCAAATTTGGTTGGTGACTGGCAAGCTGGTGAGCCGGGGTCCCTCTGGGCTTGGGGCTCGGGGGAGAAGAACCCCGGCTCGTACGCTGCCAGCTTTCTCGCCCAATCGGAAAGAACGATGGGCTGGCTGCGCTATTCGTCTTCAGGAGCTGGCTCGTCTGGCGAGGCTACTCCCTTGGTGATCAGGAGCTCGGCCTTCCCCCATGGGGCAAAGCGGAATTGTAAGCGCGAGAGAACCGGGTCGCCTGCTTTTTGGCGAGCTTCGTATAACCTTTGCCTCGCCCGGTGTACGTCAGAGGTACGAAGAACAAGACCGATGGGCTCGGCGAGCGCGGAATAGAGGATTTGCTGGAGCCTGACGAGTTCACGGTCTTTATCTCCCTTGGCCACCTGACGGACTCACTCATTTCAGCAATTCCGCCAGCGCCGCCTTCGTGACCTCTTGTCTGGCTTTGAACCGTCGGCGGCCCTCTTCCACGACGTCAATATTGTCGATCAGCAGCTTTGCCTCTTCCTCCAGGGCGTCCACCTCGGCAAGCGTCCCGCTGGACCGGGCTCGCTCGGCTGCTCGCTCGCAGGCGACTTCCCAAATCATCGCCTGCACGGTGCCTTTTTCCCGGGGGACTTTGAACTGGGACACGAACTGGAAGTCCCGATCCATTATCCGAACTTCGTTCGAGAGGGCCACCAGGTCCTTATTGTCCAAGAGGCCGTCCTCGCTTGCAGGCATCGTGCTGATTTTCTTGTAAATCAAATTGCGCAAGCGCTCGGTCCTCTGGGAGTTCAGGGCCCGAGCTTCGCTGGCAGAAAGGGGATGACCCGGCTGGTAGGGCTCCGAGATTTCGAAGGAGTATGAGCCGATTTGGATCGTGGGCATTGAGTCCTCGGGACCCCGTAGGGTTTCTGGCAGAAAGGTGGCCGCTTTGGTAGGGTGGCCGGATTATGCGTGTGGGCCGTGGGAAAGTCAAGACGAAGGCTCCGTGTAAACGCCCGTGTCCCCGCCCGTGTCAACGGTCTTTTTTCGAGGCATTTCCGTCCCCAAGGTCTGCGGGCTCATCCTGGGAGAGAGCGGCGAGCGGCTGAACAATCAACTTGGCGCGGTCTGCGGCATAGCTCGTTCCGCCCCAGAAATATTCGCCGCTTTCCACAATGTAGGCGTCACGCTGCCGGATATCGCTACGGTCGGTAGCGTACTCAGTCATCACCGCCAATGTCTTGCCGAACAGGAACAGCCCTTCCGGGCAATCGTCCAAAGTTACCGGATCGCCATCGGGCACCAGCACCATCTCCCCCACAGGGGAAGAGGAAAGAGCGCTCAGGATGCGGGAGGCGTAGTCGGATTGAGCGGCGTCTTTGGCGGCTTCTACAGAGCCAGCACTAATCATTGCTCCGTCGCCGAGCCACCAATATCCGTCAGGATTGATCTTGTATCGACCGCACATCGAGTATGCGTAAAGGATTTTTGTGCCGGGGTTCTCTGCCCACTCCAGCAGTTTGACCTTCACCGCCCCCAGATCTCCCGCTTGCGGGGTGGGGCAGTCTCGGCAACGAATATTCCCGCCCGAAAGCAAGCACTTGCATTCCGCCCCTCCAGTGCCTGGAGTGGGTACAGAGAGAGCGGCTCGGTATGCTTCGAGTGCTGCGAGTGGCTTCTGGTTCGCGGTACGGAAGAATTGTTGGGCGGACTCGCTGTCTTCGTAGCGACGGCGATCACGCTCAAGCATCCATTCGAGCGCCTCGACCATCGCCTCTGATATCGTACCAGAGTGGCTCATTTCCCTTCTCCTTCTTCCCTATCCATGGCGGGCAAGGCCGTATTCGCCAGCCCGAACCAATTTTGCACTTTGACCTCAATGTTCTTCTGATGCGCAGCAAGGGTATTAAACTCCCGCCCCACATCGATCCCTGGGAGCCAGCACACCGCGCTCCATTGGACTTTGCGTTTTTGAAGCCAAGCCAGCTCTCGCTCGAGGCATCCGGCGAAGAGATATTGCTCCTTGTCGTCGCCTTCCCAATGGAGGTCGATCATTCGAAATCCTCCACATTTGCATGAATAAGCACGTCTTTGGTTCTGGTCTCGGCGACATATTTCAGGTTCATTTCCTGTTGCAGTTCCGTGTCGTCCCCGAGCTTCGCTCTCTCTCGGGCCCACTTGGAGGGCATCCGCCAGGGGTCCAGCAGCAGCACCATGTCCCATTCCAGGCCCTTGGCCTTGTGGATCGACGAGAGCGTAATTGCTCCCTCCTCGCGGGAGAAGAGGAAATTCAATTCCCGTCGACAGTCGCCAGCGTCATTCACGGTCTCGTAGGAGAGAACTGCCCTCACACACTCGGCCTTGTCCTCTATCATGTCCATTTTTTCCGATTGGTCATTCGCCAAGGCCAGGGCTTTTTCCCTCTCCTCCCAGAGGGCGACCAGCGAGGCCAATTCCAATTTTGGTGTCGCGTCTCGGGGGGCGAGTTGCTTGGTCAGGGCGATAATTCCCCTTCCGATCTCGCGGCCCAGGATTTTGATCGACTTGCGCTTGGCCAGGAGTTTGAAAGCCAGCTTCAAAATCGGGGCATTATTCCGGCAGAGGACCGCCACGCTGGCGCCCTGGGGCGTCACGGCCTCCACGTTGAACCAGTTCCATTTCTCCGGTTCCTCCGTATCCGGTGCAAGTCCCTTATAAATGGGAAGCTTGACAAATAGCCCATCTCGGTTGTTGGGACCTGCCTGGAAACCAGGCGCATGGAATTGTTGTCGTTTAACGACCGTCTTGGGGCACCGGAATGTAATCGTGAGGGGTAGCTCAATCCATTTAGAACGCAGCGCTTTGATCTTGGCGATTGAATTAGTATCAGCACCTCGAAAAGCGTAAATGCTCTGCCGTTTGTCCCCGACCATAAGGAGTCTCCCGTCCGGGCGAACGGCCTTAACGAGCATCGCGTGATTAAGCGGGCTGAAATCCTGGATCTCGTCCCCCAGAATGGCCGGGAACTGCGGGAAGCGCCCGGCCACCAGAGTCGAGACATAAATCTGATCATCAAAGCTGACAAAACCCTTGAGAGCCTGGTCGATATCGCGAGTAAGGATTTCTCGGCAAAGTTCCTCGACCATAGGGAAGTCATTTTCTCCAACACCAGAATTCTCCATCAGAGCGAGCCAATTGTCTTCCGTGTCCGCGAGCAAGGACCGAGCCTGCTCGAACTCCTGCGGCACAAGGCCCTGGATCATGCATTGGCGGACCACGTCCCGGATTGACTCGTATTGCTCCGCTCCCAGGTCGACTTTGAAATCCTTCAAGACCTCGCGAATGATTTTGCCCAGCTTTTTCCCATGCGCATCGACGGTGAAATTCACCGAGGGCATTGCTCGCATCAGCGAGGCGTAGCCCAGCCCGTTCATTGTCTGGACGGAGAAATTCGGGGGGAATTTCCCGGCCAGCTCTTTCTTAATCGAGACGTTAAATGCGAGGGCAAGGGCCGGGATTTTGATCTCCTTGGCCATCATTGTGAGCGTGGTCGTCTTGGCCGCTCCTGCGTAGGCCTCCAGCAGAATGGAGTCCGTGCTGTTGCGAGCCGCTGCGATTGCGGCCTGCTGCTGGTCTGTTGGAATAATCGGTTCAATTGGCACGTTGACACTCCTTGCAATCCGGGCTGACACATTCGCCCAGATGATTGACTTGGATCGGTCCGCAGGACTCGCAGATCACGACATTGGAAAAATAGCCCGCTTTGGCATCCTCCTCGGTTATGATATTGGCGAGGTCCCCGTAATCCGCTCCGAAGGTCTTGATGGAGCACTTTTTGCAAAAATCAGCCATCTCATTTCTCTCTCAAATTCAAGGCCAAAATCGCGGCTTGCGATTGCAATTCCCTCACATCGGCGATATTCTCTGGCTGGAGGAAATGATACTTGATCCCCAGCGGAGTTTCCTCCTCAAAGACCATATAAGGAAAACCTCCTTGCCCGCCGAAGTTGGGTTCAAATTTGACCTGGATTTCTTTGCTTCGCCTTTGCGAGCCGTTACGTCGAGTGAAGTATTTCATCTCATTTCATCCCCAATCGGAAAAATCTTTGAGCCTCTTCCCCTTCGGGAAAAATGATCCTCGCCAGTGCGAACGACCTGCGCTGCATTTTCTTCAAATCGAGGCCCGAAATGAACCACCCCGGCTGGTAACCCCAAATCGGAACGAAGAAGAACTCGAGGGCGTCGACTTCGACTTTGCGCCTCTTCGTCTCGCCCTTGTGGTTCATGTAATCGAACTCAATGATCGGCATTCTTCCGACTCCTTCTCATAAGCCATTTCTTCGTTGATATACTCAATCAGGTTTGAGAAATAAGGGTCATATTTTTCCGCTCGGTCCCGAAGGGCTTGCGAAATCGCTTTCCCTTTCGTCCCGTCTCGCTTGCGCCAGAAAATTCCTTCCACTTCTGCCCAGTGCTCCATATTCCACGAGTCATAACCGAAAGCAACTTCCGCGATGATTGGGAGCCCGCCAAGGATTGAGGCTTTTCTAATCACATGGGCCATGAAATTGCTCCATAACTTGCTGACGAAGCCTTTCCAGCAGGCTCCCCGGAAGATTTTGAATTGCCCAGAGCTCATTAACCAAATACATCGGCCCCCGGAAGGAATTGAGCAACTCGACAATGTCCTTCCGGTCGATTAGGATTTTGTCCTTGCTCATTCGATTTGTCCTCGCAATTCATCCTCGGTCCAGCCCCAGGGCTGTACAAATTCGACCCCCAACTCGGTCATCTGGCCCTCCGCGTTCATTGCCCTCTTGAGGGCTTGGAGCCACTTATCCCCGTAGTGTTTCCGGCGGAATGCCTCCCCCGCGCGAACCCAGAAAGAAGCGTCGGCCATATCGGCCCGGGCGATCGCCCAGGTCTCGCCAAGGCGCTGGGCCCTCTCCGTGAAATCCGGCCCACGCAGGGGCTTCTCTTTCGTGATGTAGAAGAGCCTCGGGAATTCATTCACGACTGGCATCGCGGAGCTCCTTCTTCCTTGCGAGGTGCCTTTCATACTCGGCCTCGTCTTCCGGATTGTCCACTGGGTCGAAGCCGCAATTCTGGCAGACTTCGTCTCCAAGACCGAAGATTTTCCCGCACCTCGGGCAGTCGTCGATTTCCAGCTTATTGCTCATTTGGAAACCTTTCCCGATACTCTTTTTCCATCCTGGCCCGAACTCCGTTTTCACCCTCGCCAATGAAGAGGGCGAGCCACTCGTGAGCCTCACTTGGCCCAGTGACCCGCTCGACAATACAGGTCTCCCCGTCAAGCCAACCGCAATCGTCGTGCATTTGGCTCGGGTCCTCATGCAGGTCCGCTTTGCAGAGATGTCGGTGCAGAGTGACCTCCGTCACGTAGGGCTGCTGGATATTCCGCCTCATTTCCGAATGCGGGAAGGTCCAATTTCTGGCCTCGGAAATTAGCCAGGAGGAATTCAATTCCATTACAATCGCCCCGGAAGGGCCCTTGAGGGCAAAGAAGAAAACCAAGGGGTGCTGACCGTAATTCGGGGTCTCCCCTCTCTTGTCGTAAGAGGGAATGATTTTGATCTCGAATTCGAATTGGGTCATGACAAAGTAAATCCCTCTCCATTCGGCGGCGCATACATCATCTTTGCGCTCTGATTAATCCGAAGGGCCTTGGTAAGCTGCCTTTCCAAATGCCTTTCTCTCCAAGAGACTCTCTTGCAGAGCGAGAACCATGCAGCCTCTTTGGTCGGGTAGGCAAACCGCTTGCCCTTCCAGCCATCTTCAACATTGTCGAGGATAAAAATCTCTTGGCCCCATTTGTCGATAAAAACTCCCGCAGCGGTCTCCCGTTTGACCGGGAAAGTATGGAGCCAAAATCGCACCTCTCCTGTGTCTTCCCGAATGGTCGGTTCGTAGCGGTAGTAATTCCAATCAGGAATTCCTTGCTTAATGTCGGTCAAGTCAAGAGTACTCATAGTCCCAGATCTCCCGCACTTTTCTTTGCCACCAGACTTTTCTCTTCCACGATCTTCGGCCCATCGCCCGAGGCGCTCCGCCTCCAGACATTCATCGGGATGGAGAGAGCGCTTTCACAGGCTTCGCCCCAAGTGTCGCAGATGGAATGCAAATCCCTCATATGCCCCAGCACAGCGATCTTGCCCGTGGAAAGAGGCAAAACCATAAAGGCATGGGCCCCGTAGCGGAGGCTCTCGGCCTCCTGCACGGAACGGTCCCCTTGGCGGAGGAGCTCGGAAAACTCCTCTGGCAAAATGATGGCCATCAGTGACCTCCGTTGTCCGGGAGGTTTTGGCTGACAAGCCCGCTTGCAGGGAAGCTTACTCCCGCTGTCGGCAATCCCGGCGCTGCCTTGCCCTGCAGTCCATCGCTAAGGACTCGATTAGCGGCTTCCAGGGCTGCGGCCCCAAGCCTATGCTCTTTGGCCAAAGTCAGCAGCCTCTTGGCCTCCTTTTCGAAATCATCCGCCCGACTGGACAGGTCTTTAATCTGCTCGATATGGTGATCAATCAGGGCATTCGGGACGGTCTTCGTTTCGACTGGTAGGGCCATTTCACTCTCCAATTGGGTTTCGATTTCACGGTCGAGCTCGAAGCTCGCCGCTGTGAATTTCTGTTCCAGTTCCTCGTCCAAATTCTGGCGACTGGCCTGCAAGAGGGCCTTGCGATAGTGCGCGGCCGCGTCGACTTGGGGCTCGGGGGTCTTGCGAAAAAGTGCCATCAGTCTTCCCTCTCCTCCCATTTGCAATCAAAGAGCCGACAAAGGTCCAGCTTGGACTCGGCCCCAATCACGAAGTCCCCGCATTTCTGCCAGGTCACTTGGGAGAGGGGTTTCGAAAAGAGGGCACAATGGATATGGGCTCCCTTTTCGGAGTAGATGATTTTAAATTCCGTGTCGATTTGTTTCACTTTCTTGTTTCCTTTCTTGCAGGGCAAGTTGAAAGCCCAGAAACTTCGCTAGGGCTTCGGCATCGGAGGCTCCAATGTCACTTCGGCCTCGCGCCCAATGGTGGACTGTTGTCTGGGCGACCCCAAGAACTGCGGCCATTTCCTTTCGGGAAATTCCTTGCTGGGCGGCGATTTCGAAGAGCTGGCGGGCCGTTTGCGAAATTGCCCGATTAATGGGTTTCGGCCCGCGCAGCATTTTATCTATTGTCTCCGCTGTATTTGAGCGCCAAAGCGCCCGAAGACAAATTGTCATCTTCGTCTTCGGCATCGAGGGCGCTCTGGATTGGAACTGGGACCTCTGAGTCGATCACGACTGTTGGCGACCCGTCCCCGGCGAAGCCCAGGAGCCCATGGCAGAGCCCTCCGGAAAGGTTTTGTTCCTGTACCACTGGCAGGAATTCGGCATTGCCGACGAGATTGGCCCCGCTGGCATTCGCTTTGACGAGAGGCTTCCCATCGCTCGCGGCCACATAGCCGAGGTGCCATTCATTTTGGGCCTGAATTTCCTCCAGCGTGAAGCCGTTGTTCGGCAGGGCGCTTTCCAGAATAGGGAGCTGCGAAGCCGGGAAGGCCGCTGGCGAAACGAAGACGGCGACGGCCAGGGGATCGAAAGGGTTTTCCGGCTCGGGCTGGAGGCGCAGAGGGGTCCCGGAAGGCAGGGAGGCCAGGAGCGTCTTCGCTGGTGGTCGGAAGTGCATTCCGACGAGCAAGCTGGTGAGTTTCATTTTCATTTCCTTTGCTGCTGTTGTGAGAGGGCCTCGCCCGCTCGGTTAAAAAGGGATTTCGTTTCCATCAACGTCGTGCTTTGGGACCAAGGACTCATCTGACGTCCCTGCTTCGATAGTCTTCGTCCTGTCATAGCCCAGCAGGGCTGGGGTTTCGATCTGGCGAATTTGATCCGCAATCTGGTGCTTTGTCCTCTCAATCGCCTCATGCGCGACAGCCCAGATTTTTTCAATTTCCTCCTTATCCAGTTTGTGTGATATCGTCCCGCTGTCGTGCTGGAACGTGAAGCTCCCATCGGGGTCTCCGTAATAGTGCGTGATCGAAAGGGAAACTATCTTGCCAGGCATTTTAATACTCCATTGTTTTGTTAACTTGATTTCTGCTAGTCGGACGCAAGAACGTCGTGGAAAGTTTCGCCAGAGTGTTGTCGATGATCCTCAAATCCGCCTCGACAATGCGAAGCCTCTCACGAAGTTTCACCAATTCCAGCAGGATCATGATCAACACTGCTGCGACAAGCCAGAGACCCAGGACTGCGGCGATGGTCATTCTGCTGCCTCATCCTCGACTGGCAGCTGGGGCGCGCCCTCCCGTTCAATCATCTGGCGAAGCGCCATTTTGCGTCTGGCAGCGTGCCAATCATATCGACACTTCGCGCTGTGGAATTTCTTATGCGGGGCCTCGGCCCGGAGGGGAAAGGTCTTCCCGCATTGCAAGCACTTTATCAAAGTTGTCATTTTCTGCCAGTCCCTCTTTTGAGTTAATCGTCATTTTCTGAATTGAATTGGCTAGTGTCTGGCGAAGCCTTGGCCCGCCTCCGCGCTTGCGCCTGCTTGGCCCGCCGGTTGATCCCCAATCTGGTGGGGGAGTAAAACTGACGTTCCAGCTGAATGACAAGTTTCGTCTTCGCGGGGTCGCGGAGCATGTATTCCGCTTGGCCCAGCAAAATAAGCTCCCGAAAAAGGTCTTCCCACTGGCCCGAGGCCTCGGCCAGAGTGAATTGCCTCAAAATCAGCTCCTGAAATTGCCCGAGCCCTTGCATGGCGTCTTCTGCCGCGATGAGCAATTCGAGATGCTTCGCTTGCGTGATTGGCATTAATGCACTCCTGCAAAAAAGAACCCACAAAGAACAAGCATTCCTGCCCCGAAGCCGATGAGGGGACTTCTCGTTGCCATTCCAACTGCGAATGTCGACAGAAAACATATCGCGAAAACTAGCATTGCCATTTAAGACTCTCCCTTCGCTGGTGTCTGGCAAGGCGCCTCGAGAATTCGAACGACATTCGTCAGCGCCGCTGCATAGCCCGTCTCGAAGGACGAAACTGCCAGATTTCTGGCGACTTCGGAGAGCGAAATCCCCCTTATCGCCTCAATATCCGCGACTAGAGCCTCGCCCAGGGACTCGTCCTTCCTCCCGATAAGCTGGGCAAGTCGATCTGCATCAATAAGAAGTTTCATGACTGGCGAACTCCCTCGAAGCCAGCGCCAAGAAAGTGCTCCTGTCCCGCGAATTGATTGATCTGGCGGGCCACTCGAAGGAGCTCGGCGAAGACACTTGGCTCCAGAGCCACGAGGGGCGTGTTCTGATGATGGCCGACTGTCAACCAGAGCTGGAAGCCATCGAATTTGCAATAGACCCCGTCCCCGAGGTAGACCCCGCCCTCGGGCGACTGGTCAAGAATTCCGGGCATCGGGAGCCCTCCGGATTTTGCGTTGGAAAGTAAATTCCAAGTCCAAGCTGGCAAGGAGTGGAAAGAGCGTCGTCCTCGCGGGCCACTTGGTTTTCCCGCTGGCGAGCCTCTGCACTGTCGATGGCGAGCAGTTGGCCTGTTTGGCAATATCGCTCCACGAGCGGCCACTGGCGAAGAGCTCGCTTCGCAGAGCGTCAATGACCGCCTCCGCACTGGTAAAGGTCCTTGGTTTGAATTTGATAACATTGGTGACTGACGAGGGGCGACTCATTGCTCGATCCTCTTCCCGTCTGGGGTCTGGAAAATCGAAACCCGATTGATGGCTGTCAGCTTGCCCAGGACTGGGTGCTCGGTCTCGCCCTTGCGGGTTTCGATCTCCAAGAATTTGGTCCCTTCGGGGAGCCAATCGATGAGGCCCCAGACTTTGCTCATGGCAAAGGGGAAATCGCTCGGATCGCCCTCCGGGCCTTGACAGCCCAGCAAGATGCCCTTTTTCGAAATAATCGGCCCATAGGCTCCTGGAATCCCGAGGCGGAAGAAAGGCCCTGGCTCAGGCTTCAAGAGGCCCTCCTCATCGACCCACAATTGGGCCGCGCCCATTCGAACGGGTTCGACGATGGTGGTCTCCAAGAGCTTTTTCATCCCCTCCCAATTGGCCCTATAATCGGCTTCGTCCAAGTCTCCATACTTGATGTCTGGAAGAGTGATTTCGCTAATGGCCCGACTGGTGGCATCGATAAGAATTCCGCGCATTTTCTTTCTCCGATTGTCTTTGCCAGTGCCCTGGCTGGTGTCTGGCAGAGCAGGATCGACTCGACTTACTGAAGGTCTGTTGAAATCGATCCTGCCCCTATTTGGGGGACTTCAGTGGGTGATTTGCGAAGCAAGGCATTTAAGACTGGAAGGGCAGTGCCCTTGGTCTCGGCGCCTCATTTTCTTTCACCTCCCTTCAAGCTGGTGTCTGGCGGTTGCAGCCTTTTGGGGAGGCCCCGCCTTTGTCTGGCAGCCCTCCCCATTGGTTCATAGCCGAAACGCAGGACTGGCTCGACTATAAATTCAGACCCTTATTGCGTTCTTCGATTAGAGAGGCGAGAAGCCCGTCCACCTCCGCCAATGGGATCGAAATCTCGATGCCCCCAAGCTCCAAGACAATCCTCTTGCTGGCCAGCTTCGCGTTGATCTTCGTAACCCGGAGATTGACGGAAAGTTTCCCCTCTGTCATGATCGGCCCCAAGATAGGTTCTAAAATCAAATCAGCCATGATGACGCAACTCCTTTACTCGACGCTGTTTTATTCCTGCTGACTGATCATTTCTTTGCCCCCGCTGTCAGCTGGCGAGTCTGGAATTCATCCCTCGCGACGGGCCGGGCAAATCGGGCCTCCCCTCCGGCTGCGTGGCCCGCCATGTAGTGCTGGGAAGCTGGGGCTCCGCGATTGGTTCCGCCTCTGTTTGAGAGGTTCAAATTCTTCTTGACCCAGGCCTCAGTCACGATCTGGTCCTTCAAGACCATGAGGCTCCGCCCTGTGGAGTTAATGACCTGGCTGGCCCTCTCCGCGTCTCGGCGTTCGATTTCCTCCTTCAACCTCGCATTGATCCGCCTGATACAGCCGATTTGGAATTCATTCACCTCATTTTGGTAAATCTTCGCGGCGTTCATGCTGTAGTCCAGGGTCTTGCGTTGGACAAAGCTGGTGAGGGCCAGCAAAAGCCACTCGGCGAAGAAAACATCGCTTTGTAGGCCCAAAAATTTGAGCTTCCCTTCTGCTGGGCTCTGCCAGCTTTTGACCTCACAATAGCGCCCGACCTGTTTTTGCAGTTCCGTCGCGATGATATTTCGCGCCACGCTGGCCTCACTCGTGCCCTCCTCCCGGAGGTCGAGCTCGGAAAGGTCGATCTGATACTTGTCCAGCAACTCCTTGGCCTTATGCGCGGCCATCATGGCCTCGGCCTCCGAACAGCCCGCCTCGGTGGTCTTGGCTAGCAGGGCCTTGATCTTGAAGGCCATTGCTTTCTTATCTGCGTCATTGATCATGGAAATTGCTCCGATTTCGGTTGGCACCAGCCCCAAGCTGGCGGATTTGACTGGCAATTAGAGATTTTTCTCAACCCAGTCTGCGATTTGCGCGAAAGTCCAGTGCTCCGGTTTCCCGTCATGGGCATCGTTCCGATTGATGAGAAAATCATGCGCTATCTCGCGATCTTCTGGGTCGATATGATCGATCTTCAATTCCTCTTCCGAGACTGGCTTAGTCAAGCCCAGAGCATCTTGCCAAGGAACTGGAATAATGCCTCTTATCGAGTCGCCGCTCTCGTGTTTCCTAACTGTCAATTCAGGGTTGTTTTCCTCCGGAAGATTGACTTCCCAACCCAGGGGGATGGCGTCTGCCTCCAGCATTACCTGGATCAAAACACCGAGGCAACAGCGCTCTTTCTCTCCGCTTCCAAGGCAAGAATGGCCTTGGACAAAGCGGCCACTTCGAAGGCCCTCGAGCCAAAGGGCTTTGATTTCCTCCGGCATGGCCCAGACTGGCGGGGCCCATTCGAGAATTTTTTCCATTTGAATTTCTCCGATTTTTGGCTGGCAAGCTGGTGACTGTTAGGCCGCAAGGACGATTAGAACAAAAATCACAAACATTCCCACTGCGATAGGGGTCATGGGATTTCCTCCACAATTCGACTGGCCGCGTCCCAGCCGACAAATTCGGTATTGCGGACAATCCAAGCAGCTTCTTTGAAGCACACTGCTTCCCTTCCTGCGAGCGCTTTATCAAGCGTCGTCTTGGCCCCATCCCGCATGTTCTCGGCAATTTTTTGCCTCATTTCGAATAGGCTAGCGAGTTGTTCTGGATTAAGGGCGCCATAGGTTTTGGCTGGCATTTTAGTGCCTCCTTCTCTTTCGACTGCTGCGTTTGTGCCCTTGCCCGTGGCCGTTCAACATAACATGAACCACGATTACGAGTGGCAAAAGCAAAATGACTGTCAGGGGCATTACTTTCCCCTGCCTTGCCCATACGCTTTCGCGTGGAGGGTCGATTTGATTTCCTGCTTCAGCTCGTCGAGTTGCTTGAGCGTATCAAGCGTGATAAAAGGGGCATTGAATTTCATATTCGCCCGCAAGGTCTTGATTGCCAATTGGCAAGAGGTATTGACGCTGGCCAGCTGCGCTTCGCGAGAAGGCTCGCCGAAGGCCCACTGGGTCGCTAGTTTCTCCCCTCCGGGCTTGCCCGTCATGGCTTTGCCTCCGACTGGCGGACTGGCAGTCCGTTTCGGCGAAGCTCGACAATTTGCCCGCTCTTGGCGACCATGCAATAAACCTGAAAAAGCGAAAGCGCGCGGTCCGGCAGATTGCCCTGCGCGACTTTGCCAATGGCTGGCAGGACGATAATTTCGTAAATTGCGCTTGCGCTCATAGCCCCAAATCCTCCGCCTTGGCCTGACTGGAAAGGGGCTTGCCGAGGCCGCTCGCGCCAGTGGGGATTTTCTTCGCTGTTGCCAAGAGGCCGCTTTCCAGCAGGAAGCGCCAAGTCGCTCCGGCCTCGCGCCCGACTCGCGGCCCGACTCCCGGCTGGCCTTGCCGGGCAAGGAGATGGCGCAGGATTTGCTCCACTTTGCCCTGCTGCAACACAAGCTCGTGAATAAGGCCCGTTTTGTCGGGGAGGGACAAAACAAGGTCGCCATTGCCCGAAAGTCGGATTGTCGTTTCACCCTGCGAGGTCATTCGTCATCCTCCGGCTTGTCCTGTTTGACGGAACCATAATCAAGCGCCATAGATTTGCAGCGCTTGCATTTAATATCTCGCCATGTGTCGGACTTATATTCCGCCGGAGGCTTAGAAGGCTGTTTATACCCACATTCCTGGCAAGTTCTAATCCAGACACTCATGTCCTCGCCCTCGCGTCTGTAATTGGCAAAACTTGACAAGCTGAGCGATTGCTATATTCCCGCGCAAAAGCCAGAGCCTCCTCTTTCTGCATAGGCTCCGAAACTGTCTCATGACTGGCCAAATCGTAAGTCACGAAAAGACTCTCGGCCATCCGCCTTCCAGCCTCATGCCCGCTTTCATGCAGGGGTATCCCGTAAAGGTTTCCAATAACTTTTGGCCCTGTCACGTTGTCTTGCACGATTTCCCAGTCAAACCTATGATAAGCTGGCGATGGCCAAAACTCTTGGATATCGCTTTCCAAATGGCTGTCATTCGCGGCGATGAAATACTTTGTCAGACCAATCGGCCCGTCTTCGGTCTCGCGATAATCGACTCGATAAAGGGCATAGGTCCACTGGGAAACTGGCTTGAGGTGCATGGGAAATTCCTCCTGATTTGGAGCGGCCAGTGATGCGACTCGACTGGCGAAGCCCGTGATAACGTCCATGGTAACGAAGTGGCCGGAAGGGGTCAAGGGAAATCGGCTTTGGTTGCAAAAATCGATTGCACAATCTTGGGTTGCAAGGCTTCGCCCAAGACGTTAACCTTTTCTTAAGAGCTTGCCGGTAGGATGGGGCCGTATAAGAAGGGAAATTCACATGGAAGAGCTAGTGTCTGGCGAAGCCTGGGAAATTGAAATCATTCGCCTTCGCGGGGAGGTAGACAAATTGCTTTGCCGAGTCTGGGAACATGAACGCGCTTGCAAAGCATGGCAATGGCGAGTTGTGAAATGGCTTGTCGCCTTTGGTGCTGGTGGAATGGCGATTTGTTTCTGTTAGAAAGGTGGCCATCGGGCTTGACTTTGCCACGCCGTTGTGCCACGATAATTCCACCATTGAAAGGCATCCCGCCTTTGATGTGTTCTTTGAAATCGGAGATACCAAGATGAATGAAGCGATCCCGCTCGCATTCCCCACAATGGCGGAACGCGCGATTGCCGAATGGAAGGCCCTGCCCAAAACAAAACCATTCGAATTTGTGGCCCTTGCGAAAGGGGCATTCCGCGAAGACCGGGGATTTTTGCCCCACATTATCGAGTGGGTTTTCCCCGACGATACCTCGGTAACGATTGTCGGTCGCGGGAAGGCGCATCAAATTGAAAGTCACTTGCCGTAAAATATGCCCCGAAATTGAAAGGCCATGGCACAATGTCGTGGCCTTTTTCTTTGCCCCCATGCGCGCGGGCGCATCACGCGCGAAGACGGCCCGTTTTGGATGGTGGGATAAAAAAGTTTGCCCTCATGCATTTTCCCCTTGCATGTCGTCGCGAGTTGGATTAGATATTGATGCATGGCGATGGGAATGGTCCCCGCCAAATCGGCCCAAACACAAGACGGCCCATTTTTAGGAGAAATTCAAATGAACGACGTTTCCACGATTTCCGTCTCGGTCCTTGCAACCCAGCCCGAAGTCAATGGTAAGCCCCTCGACCTTTCGACCCTTCCGGCCAAGTCCATCAGCGCCCTGATTTCCCGTGGCCTCTCGCATTATTTCGGCTCGGAACAGTCCTCGAGGGTCAAGAACCTCAAGGACGCCTATTTGGAAGAGCACAAGGTCGAAATGGCCGAGGACGAAGTCAATGCCCTGAAGGCCGAGCGCTTCGAAGTTGCAATGAAGGCCCTGCTGGAAGGCACGATTGGCAGCCGCGCGGTTGGGATCACGATCGATCCGATCGAGAAGATCAAGAGCCAGATTGCCCGGCAGCAGGTTGTCGACATTCTCAAGGCCAATGGGATCAAGGTTCCCAAGGGTGAAGAGGCTGTCGAGTTCGCCGACGGCAATAAGAAGACCATGGAGGAGATGGTTCGGACTCGCCTCGAAGTCAATGGCGAGGCTATCGATAAGGAGGCCGCTAAGGTCCTCAAGGCCAAGCAGTCCGCCAAGGCTGCGGCGGAGGCCCTTGCCAAGAGCGTCGAAAAGAAGGACGCGGCCAGCCTTGGGCTGTAATTTGGGAAAAGCGGCTTAGGCCGCGACGACAGAGACGCAATGCCGGTTTCGGCTGGCATTGCATGGCGCGGCCTGTAACGCCATTCCCGGATGACATTAAACCCGCTTCGCAAGAGCGGGTTTTTTGTTGCCCGCAAATTCGACTGGCGGCTGGAAATAGGTGTTGACACGGTGTGGCCAGATGCGCTAGTGTTTGCGAATTGGCAATCGGAGAACACGATCATGAAGAAACTTTACAGCCCCGCTACGCTGGCGAGCGACCTTAAGGCCCTTGACGATGAGATGGCCAAATTGAAGGCCCGTCGCGAAGAAATAATGAAAGAAGTCCAACTGCAGGCCGATATCGAATGGAAGACCCTGCTGGTGGAATTCGAATGGCAAGTCGATTGGGAGTCTCCGCGCGTGATGCGGGTTAATTGTCGTCCATCCCCGGCAATGCGGCAGGCCCGTCAAGACTGGAAGGCCAAATTCCCCGGCATGAAGCCTAGTGGCGTTTTCTCAATGCGGGAAGATGACTCGAAATGGCACGGCATGTCTTACTATTTGATCGGCAATACGATTATCCCCACTGGCGGCGGCAGTGTCATTTTGGCCTTGCGTGACACATGGGCCAATAAAGAGCCGCAAGACTTGACACAAGAGCAGGCCGATGCGTTCCGCGCTGGCAGAGTGCCGGAAGAATTGAAGAAAGGCTGGTGAAAGATCTTGACGGATAAGCTGGAACGTTCTATCTTTCAAGTCAAGAGGCAATGATGCCTTGCAAGAAGGAGTCGCGAAATGAAACGTGTTGTTGATTACTCGAAGTCCGCAAGCCCGGCATTCGACGCTGTGGAAGACATCAAAGAGGAGCTTGGCCCGGAAAGGTGGAAGCTTGCCTCGCCGATGATGGGCAAAATCACTGATGTCGAACAATTCATGCTCTGGGCGGATTTCGCGGGGATTTCGGGCTATCCCGTGAAGGCATGGTATGAGCTTTACCATGGTGGCGGCTCGTGGGACAAGGCTTGCGATGAACAATACCCAGCCGCAAAGGGGATGGTAGAATGAGCCCGTTTGGATGGACTTTCGTTTGCGCAGCATGGCTCGCGCTGGTGCCTTGCGTCGTGGTGACGGGCAAATGGCTGGAAGCCCGTCGCGATGCGAAGCGCGCGAAGATTTGGCTTCGGTTTGATTGATGTTGACAAGCTGGCCCGATTGTCCTATATTGTTTGTCAGATGGCAATCGGGCCATTCAAGAGGAGTCGCTTCCATGCCTACCATGTACACCATTTCCCATTCCGGTCTCATTGTCACAATCACCTCGGATGAGCGGTTTTTCACGGTCCGCGACATCGCGGGCAAGCCCATTGCCACGATCATTCGTCCGCGAGTCGTATCGGCCCGTAAGGATTGGGAAGCTGTGCTGGTAGACGGTACGTCCCTGGGCTTCGCAGTTGGACCGCGCACGGCATTCAACCTTGTGGCCCGTCATCGCAAGGCCAAACGCTTTGCATGAATTGGCCGCGACTGTAACTGGTGAGAGCCCGGCATTGTCCGGGCTTTTTCTTTTGCCCGTTTGGGGCGAGTCGGATTGTTCACTATTTCGCGCCCATGACTGGCGGGATTGTCAAAGTGAACAAAACGTGAAACGCGCGAGGACGGGTTGGCTGGTGAAATATACCGGGCAAGCTCGAAAACGCTTCCACGGGCTTGTATGGGCCGGGAAGGGCATGAGGTTTTAGACATGAGTGGGCGAGTGGGCGGATTGGCTTGCCCGTTGGCCACCGTATTGTTTGCGGTCTATATTTGCCGCGTACATCATCAGGGTTGTGCCTTTGGCTGGTGGTATTGGATTGGTCTTCGATTGGGCGCGCCCTCTTTTTCTGGTCTAAAAAAAAAAAATGAATGAATAAAAGTAAAGAGGTAGAACAGGAAACCCGACTAGCTCGAAAAGTTGAGACCCACGGCCCGACAAAGTGCCATGCCTGATGATATGGGCGGCAATTATGGGCGGCAAATAATACTAGGGCTCTGGCATCCGGCCACGCATTTCCGGCCACCTTTCTAACAGAAAGCCCTTGCAATCCAAGCTCGAAAACACTACATTAATCGCACGGGCAATCACGCCCTTTCTTTGGAGTCATTCAAATGTTCCGTATCACCGTAACCCTCAAACCCGGCCATGACATGGAGTCGATTGTCTTCACCATTCGCGCGGACAATGTGGCCTTGGCCTTGCAGTCTGCCATCCGCGCGCTTGCCCAGCTTGGCTTCAAGGCCAACGACTACGACCTCGCACACAGCCAACGGATTTGACTGGCTGGAAGTGGCGCGCGAATGCGCCAGTCCATCCGGGCGAATAGGGTCCCTTCCGAAAAAGCTCGAAGGGGGGCCTGGCCGACGAGGAAGGGGAAAAGGACGAGTGTACAAGCCCAAACGTACTTTCTCAAAATTGCACTATGGCCACCTCTTTCCAGCTTTCTTGTCTAATCAGACTATGGCCACGCAGCCACTCTTGCCCTGTCGAAGGCTTGACGCGCGCGAGCGGGTGCGCTACCGCTAGTCCAAACTCCCCCGATTTGCCCTCGCCTTTGGAGCCTCTGCAAGATGCCCGACCTTGGCCCGATCCCTCACATTTTCGGAACCCTGCCAGCCGGCGACTGGCCGCTCTTCTACTTCGATGAAGATTTCGACTGGGTCCTGCGCCAGCTCGCGGCCAGCAAGTATCGGGCTTGGGATATCCAGGTCCCCCTGATCGCCGATCGAGCGGCCTATGACGACGCGGTCCAGGGCTACACGGTCCTCGTCAGCTCGGACGGCTCCGGCAACGCTTATGTTTACACCAAGCTCTCCTCGGCCCACGCGGACTGGAGTGTCGGGGCCTTGTGGACCGGAGTCGGCAGCACGGGCACCCCGGGGGCCACTGGGGCGACAGGCCCCCAGGGCGCGACTGGCATCACCGGCCCAACTGGGGCGATCGGAGCCACGGGACAGACAGGGGCTACAGGCCCAGCGGGACAAACTGGGAATACCGGGGCCACCGGCGCTGGCGGTGTCGGATCAGTGGGACCAACGGGAGCCACCGGATCGACGGGACCGGCAGGCCAAACCGGGAACACTGGCCCAGCGGGAGCCACTGGACAAACCGGACCGACGGGAGCGACTGGGGCGACTGGGAATACCGGGGCCACCGGCGCTACCGGCGCGACTGGCAGTCCCGGGGTCCAGCCTTATGACATGCTGATGTTCTTCCCCGGGGTTCCAGCGAATGCTGCTCTGCTGGCCAGGGTCGTGATCCCCCGGGTCGTGACGTTCCCGGCCTCGCTGACGGGGTCTTACGCTAGCGCGACAGTCGCCGCAACTGCATCGACCGTCCTGACGATTAAGAACAACGGCTCCAGCGTCGGAACGATCACGTTCGCGGCCTCGGGCACGACTGGGACCTTCACATTCGCGAGCCCAGTCGTCACCGCTGCCGGCGATATTATAACCGTCGAAAACCAGGCGACTGCTGACGCGACGCTGGCGAACATCTCGTTCTCCATGGTCGGCTCGAGATAAGGCAAATGGCAACCTTTGGTAATATCAACACCGGGGCGACTAATGTCGCCGCACCTCCGAGCAATAACAAAGCGGTCTCGGCTTTTGCTCTTGACCGGCAGGGCGTGCTTGACCATTTGCTGTTTAACCTAACTAACACAGCGGTCTCCAACGCCAAGGCTGTTATTTACGACAATTCTGGAGCCGGTGGACTTCCTGGCGCACTCTTGGCCACGAGCTCCCTGGTAGTCGGGCCTTTTTTCAATCTTGTAGCTTTTCCGTTTCCGTCGCCTCCAACTTTAAATGCAGGAACATATTGGGCGGGATTGCTTGCAACGACCGGGGGCACGACAAGTTGTCTTACTTTGACTAATGGAATTGCCTTCAATGCCGATACGATTGGCGCGGGGCCAAGCAATCCATTTGGGGCCTCGCCAAGTCTGGCGAATTTCCAATACCCGGAGCTGGTGTTTTACACCCCGGTCTTGACAGCGGGAACGGCCTATGGCCAGCTTCTTGGTGGCGACTCGCTTAGTCATAACTACGTGGCAAATGATATCATTGTCCTCAAAACCACGCTGCCCGTGGCAGGGGCTGTGAGCAAACTCACGACCTTTGTCAACGATAATTACCCCAGTGCCAACGCCAAGGGGGTCATTTACGACGCGACCGGACCGGCTGGGGGACCTGGGAATTTGAAAGGTGTCACCAATCAGAAAACTGGGTTCACTATTAATGGAAATGACTTGACCTTCGCGAGCCCAGTTAATCTGGCAGCTGGGGACTATTACATCGGCCTGCATACGGACACAACGATGAATGTGTGTCATCTGGGGGATAGCACGCCGAATGCGGTCGGCATTCAGGCCTACGGGTCAGGGGTGCCGAGTACGTTCCCGAGCTCGCCGACGTTGGGGACTGGCAGCTGGACCCTGTGGGCGACTTTCGCTGCAGCACCGCCGAATTCGAAGCCGCAAATTATTTGCTGCACGTGAGAGCAAATCGGAAGGAAAGAAAATGGTCGCCCAACTTTTAGTGAGGCAGGAGATTTCGGTCTCGGGCTCGGAGCCCAGCAAGCAGACCTTCCGTGTCAGAAGGCCCGTCATTAAGATCATCCCGGCGATTCCCCCTGGGATGACCCCGTACTCGGAGATCGACCTGGGGATCGTCGGCTTCGGGAATTCGTTTTTCATGTGGGACACCGAGGGGGCCTTCGCCGCGTGGAACGACCTTACGACTGGCTTCGCCGATAAGTTTTACATCTGGGACCTTCCCTCTGGGACGAAGAGGGACATTCCAGTATCGACCTCTGGCGGGGGCATCTCGTTCGACGGACTGGGGAATATCTTTCTCTGCAATGCGGCGCATATTTATATCTACGACGCGGCTTCGGGGACCCTGGTGCAAACCATTGCGAGAGGGATTGTCGGAACGAACAACTTTGGTTCCCAGATGGACCACGTCACCATTGGCAATGTGACTTACATGTTAATGCTGACAAATCAGGGCTTTGCGAGGAATTTCACCCTGCTGTCGAAGACTGGCAGTGGCCCCTGGGGGATCGTCTGGGAGGCGCCCACCAGCTCGTTCACAAGCGTCAACAGCGCCAAAGGGACCAGCGTTGGGCCGAATTATGGCTACTTCGTCGGGGAAACTGGGACTAACGTCGTCAGAGTCGACCTTGCGATCGGCGGGCTGACGGAAAACACTATCACACCGCCCGGGCTGACCGGGACAATTGCGATTTGCCATTACGCTCCGGAGGTCGACGGCGTCGTCGTGGTCTGTCAGAATGGGGATATTTTCCTCTACGACCCGACGCTGACGACTCTCTTGAGGTCGAAATTGGGGAATGGCTTCACGACAGCCGCGCTGCCGCTGGGGCTCTGTAAGAGGATGTCCGTCAGACCGGGCCAAGTGGGGGTTGCCTCATCGGCCAACCTTTTTTACATCTTCCAGCTTTCCGATTTGACCCTGGTCCAGGTGATTGATCCCTCGGCTGTAGGCTGGACGCTGCTGCCGCTCTCCAGCCCAGAATTCTATTTCAACCCGACCGAATTGATGATTTTCGCCCCTCTCCATGCGAATGAGAGCTTTTTTCTCTTCATGCCCCAGGTAATCCCCGGAGTGCCGGAGCAAATCATCTCGCAGAGCCAGTTTTCGAGTCTGCAGGGTAACTTTTTGCAGGTCATCGATTTGATCGGCCCTGCACCGCTGCCAGCTCCGGACGCGCTCACGAGTGGCCCGGATGACCGACGGGAAAGGGCGATTGGGAAATTGAAAGAGTGGGATTAGGACCGGTCGAAGCCGTGGCCACGTCGCGAAGACCCTTCTGGCGAAGCCCTTGACGCTCCCTCCCGACTCACCTAACGTTGACAGAGAAAGGCCCGAACTATGGCTGACGTGCTCTTTGAAGAAATCATCCTGGGAGGCGCCGCAGGGGGCAGGAAGAAGGTCTCTCCTGTGACGATTGAGGTTGAGCGGGCCCTCGTGCCCTCGGACTTGGCCTCGCTGGAGGCTGGCGATAGCCCAGCGGCCTCGCCTGCCCAAGGTGGCATTCTGCACATTCGCTATGCGCATCACCAGCTGGCTCGATTGCTTGTCACCGAAGGTGCGGCACTGGCGGAAATCTCCCTGCTGACGGGGTACAGCCCGGCCTACATTTCGAACCTGAAGAATGACCCGGCGTTCAAGGAATTGCTGGCGCATTATGAGGCTCAAAAAGAGTTGAAATTCATCGATGTCCTCGATCGGATGAAGACCCTGGGCCTCTCCGTGCTGGATGAACTGCAAAGGCGGCTGGAAGCTGATCCCGAGGGCTTCAAAAAGAGCGAATTGATGAGCCTTGCGGATTTGACCCTCTTGAGAAGCAGGGCTGGTGTCGGGTCGAGTGGGGGCGACAGCCCGGCTGGCAACTCGCCGGTCCAGGTCAATGTCTCGTTTGTCACCCCGACGCTGCCCTCCCCACAAATGCGGGATATTACGCCCCAGATTACGGAATAGGAACAGCTGGAAATGGTCGTCAGTGCCAACCTTTTGCCCAATGGAAAGCAGCAATTTTGCGACGGGAACGGCCAGCCCTACGCGAGCGGGCAAGTCTTCTTTTACGTCCCCAACACGACGACTTTTAAGAACACCTGGAGCGATCCGGAAAAGGTAAATTTGAATACCAATCCGGTGCAACTCGACCTCAATGGCGAGGCCGTCATTTTTGGCGACGGGGAATACCGGCAAGTCTTGAAAGACGTGAATGGGAACCAGATTTGGGACCAGCTGACCATTCAGTATATTACTGTCGGGGGCGACCTGTCGGGGACCCTGCCCAATCCGACGGTCAACCCAAGCCTCTTCATCAACCAGTTCGATACGAATAAAAACCCTCCCGTCGATGCGGATCGGTTTCTGGCCCTGGACAGCGGCGCTGGCCTGGCCCCGATTTACTTCCTGTGGTCCCAGATCAAAAGCGCGATGGCGACGGCGCTGGAAGTCATTTTCGATGCCCGCTACGCGCAGAGCACGAATATTGGGCTGGGTTTTTCGGCTCTTCGCGTGGCCGTGACATCGGACTCGCAGGTCAATATTCAGGTCGCGAAGCTGGTGGCCTTCACGGCCTCCAATCAAGCCATTGTTGGAAATGCCCTCAATCTGACGGGCAATTTGGCCTCGAGTGGGGCAAATGGCCTCGACTCGGGGGCCGAAGCTGCTAGTACCTGGTATAATGTCTGGGCGATTTACAACCCCACTGGCGGAACCTGGGCGGCTTTGCTCTCGCTGTCGGCAACTGCCCCGACAATGCCAACGAATTACACGTACAAAGTCCGCGTTGGGGCAATTCGGAATGACTCGAGCTCGAATTTGCTTCGCTCTCTGCAATACGGGACCCGGGCCCAGATCGTGCTAGGGACCAATCCAACGGTGAGTCCGCTGATGGCCTCGGGCTCGGCGGGAGATGTGGGCATTCCGACCTGGGTCGCGATCCCGGTGGCGAATTTCGTCCCGCCTACTGCGTCGGAGATCAATATCACGGCTTTTAAGAATGATGATGCCCTGATGATTGTGGCTCCGAATTCGTCCTATGGTGGCGATAGCGCCCTGACTGCTCCGCCGTTTCTGGTGAAACATGCCGATAACTCGAATATCGACTATGAAGCCGAAACGGTTTCGATGGTGCTGGAGAGTGGGAACATTTATTGGGCCTCTGCTGGGGCTAACACGGTCGTCTTGAATGGCTGGGTGGATAATCTGTAAGAGAGGCAAGGAGAGAGAAAATGAAGAGAGTCGGAATTCTGTTGGCTGGCGTCCTGTTGGCAGGCTGCGCGAGCATTGTCAATCCCATTCAGGGGACCCAGGTTTTCGAGCTTGAAAACGCCTATGGCGTCGCGCAAGCCGGGGCCATTGCTTATGTGAAGCTGCCCCGCTGTCAGAGCCCGGCTGTCGCGCCGTGCTCGCAGGCCACGACTGTTGTCGCGTTGGCCTCGGCGGATAAGAAGGCCCGGATTGCGCTCAACGCGCTGGAGGACTTTTCCCGAAGCCCGCAGAATTACCCGACCTTGCAGTTTGGGGACCTTTTCCGCGCGGCCCAAGCCTCGATCTCCGTGTTTAGTCAACTGTCGAACTCGAAGGGAGCATGAAATGTCAACGCTGTCAAGCATTGAGGACACGATTAAAGAGCATTTCTCCAGCGGAGGCGCTTCGCCAGCGACTGTCGGGGTGTCGATTGATGTCGGGAAGGTCCTCGAAATCGTCACCATGATCGTGCAGGCGGCACCGGCTATCGAGCAGGGCTTTGTCAGTGCGGTTCCGTTCGTGGAGGCCCTGGTGGCCGCGATTTCGAACGGCGGGCTCCCGACAGGTGAAGCCTGGACGGAGCTGCGGGCGCGATTGGACGCCAATTCGGCCGTCTTGGCCGAAGCCGGGGCAGAGGCCCAGAGCGAGTTGGCAGCAGGCCTGCCCTCCGGGCCTGATGAAAGCCCGGTGACTGGCGAAGCCCCGACTGGAAGCGTGGTGACGAACTCGGGCAGTGCAGTCGATTTGGCTAGCGAGGCCAAGCTGGATGCCCCAGCTGGCGAGAAGGGGAAGTGAAATGAGTCAATCAGGCAACACCTCCGGGGCTCCCGGGAACTCGGACAAGTATAAGACCCTGGTCTCGAACCTGGTAGCAATCGTGCTGGCCCCGCTGACGGCCAAGTATGTGAATGACGCGGCGACGCAGCAGACCGTTTACGCCAGTGTCACCGCATTAGTGCTGGCGGTAATGAATTTGGCCCCGCTGGTGTATGAGCTGGCCCGCAAGCCCTCGGCTGCAGCAATGGCCGTCGCAGTCCAGGCGGACAAAATCATGAGCCAAGACCCGGGACCGACCCAGGTGACTGTGCCGACCGGGCCCGGCAAGCCGGATATCACTGTGAAGGCTGCGTAGCGCCATGCTGGATAGAGGGAAATTCTTCGCAGCGCTTCGAGGGACTTCGCTCTTTCCCGCTGGGCTGAAGCAATTCCACGTTGACGGTCTCAATCGGCTGTTGAACTGTTGGGAAAAATACATCGCCAAGGGCGACCCGAGCCTGCAGCGCTTGGCCTATGATCTGGCAACGAGCTGGCACGAGACTGCCAATACGCTGGCCCCGATTACGGAACGCGGGAGCGCGAGTTACTTCCTAAAATACGAACCCGGCACTCCCCTGGGGAAAATGCTGGGCAATACGCAAAAAGGGGACGGTTATCGCTATCGAGGGGAAGGCGATGTTCAAAATACTGGCCGACGGAATGCCGCGTTTTCGAGCAAGAGACTTAATGCTCTCTTTGGCTTGCAAGTGGATTTCGTGGCGCGTCCAGACTTACGAGGCGACCCGTTGCTGTCGGCCCTTTGCCTTTTCGTGGGCAACTCGGAAGGCTGGTGGACGGGCAAGGCGCTTCGCCAGTATATTGACGAAACTGATGAGGCTGATAGTGAAGAAATCAAAGAATTCATTGCCGCTCGGCACGTCGTCAATGGAACTGATCGGGCGCTTGAAATCGCCCAAGAAGCCCTTGTCTTCGCGAAAGCCCTTAAATCCGCTGACGGGGTCTGATAGAATGTCTGGCAGCAATAGCATCAATGTCGGGGAAGTTTATAAAATGATGGGGCGGCTTGAAGAAGCTGTGGCGAATGTTCAAGAAGATTTGAAGGACATTAAGGAAAGCCAGGAGGACGGGAAGCAGGCCAGAGAGACCATGGCGCATCAGCTGGCAAGTTTGGTCGGCAGGATGAATATGATGGATGGGAAAATTGCCTCGGCCAGCGAAATCACGGAAGAGGTCCGGCAGTGGAAGCAACGCGGGATTGGAGCCCTCTTCGTCGTCGGGATTGGCTCCAGCGCGCTGACGGCTGCGTTGGTGAAATCGTGGGCCGTCATTGCGGCTATGTTTTCGAGCAAGCTGGGAGGCTAGAGTGGGACACCGGGTCGTGAAAGGGCTGAAATGGGCGAGGCTTTCGCCAGACGGCCCGCCAGGACTGAAGGGCTCCCGCCCGAGGGGTGCGAAGAGAGAGGGCTTGCGGTATGAACGGCAAATCGCCCAGGCCTTTGGCCCGACTGCGAAGCACGGGCAGTGGCTTGTTTTCGAAGATCAAAATGGCCTTGGCTGGGCCCAGCCGGATATTCTCTTTCCCCTGCGAAACGAGCTGTTCGTGCTGGAAGCCAAATATACCTGGGTCCCGGAGGCCCATACCCAACTTGGCCAGCTGTACTTGCCCTTGCTGGAGGCCGTTTTCGAGAGTTCTCGGATTTATGGCATCGTGATGGTCAAGGCCCTGACTCCGATGGCTCGAAAGAATTTCATTTGCTCCACTATGGAGAGGGCCCTGGAAATGGCCCGTCTAGGGACTGGCGCCCCGGTGTTACAGTGGCTTGGAACTGGTCCTATGTGGCAAGCTGGGGCAAGTCGAGCCGCGCTGGCGGCAAAGGAGCTTGGACTATGAACCTCGGGTTGAAAATTGGCCTCGACCAGAAGCCTGGGGCTGCGCCCTCCCCTCCTCCTGCTAGCGAAGCTCGGGTGACTGATTCCTCGGAAGACCGTGTGACCGATGATGGCGAAACAAGGGTGATTGACCAATGACTAAGACCATTCCCCAGCTGACTGCCGCGACTCTGCCTGTTGATCTGACCTCGCTGATGGAAATCAGTATCCCGGGAGGAGGATCGAGGAAATTGCCGTTGTCGGCAATTAGTCCTGGAGCTGTGTCGGACTATGCTCAGCAATTTGTTTACTTCGACGGAACAGCTTATTTAAAGAGATCGACTTCTCTGCTGGTGACAAATAGTCAAGTCGGCACAACGAGTTTTTGGTACAACGATTATGGGCGCAATCCGTCGACAAAGTATATTTTGGGAAATGACTCTTGGATTAACGGGCTGGGATTTGGGATTGCAATAGGTTTTCAACAGGGTAGTGGTGGTATTCAAGTAGCGGCGAGTATTAACTCAACAATTGATGACACCAATATCATTGCTGCTGCGGCGGTACCTGGTAATCTATGGGTCCCCGGGCAACCCAATCATGTTCTCGCAAGTTGGGACGCGACAGGATTGGCTCTTTTCGGTGTTGCAATTAATGGCCGTGTTATTCTTGATGGAGTGTCAGCCCGCGCGACTAATAAAATAATCGATTACACAGCGTCAGATGACTCCGGCAATCCAGGGTTTTTGGCCGGCTCTGCCGACTTGTCGGACCAAACAATTGGGGCTCTGGCAGATGTCTTCCTAGACACGCAGAATGCGATTGTGAATAGCAAGAATTCGATCGCCCAAGCTGATGTTAGGAAATTCATCGACTTTTATGGCAACCCGATGAACCCAGGGGCAGATGGTTCTGGGTATCTTGGAGCCCAGCCAGCGCTCTTCTTCACCGGGAATGCGGCAGCCTTTCCGACAAACAAAGGCTATGGCGGGGCTTTTGTTCTGACTGGCTCGTTGACGGACGTGTAATAACGGCCACTTTTCAAAAGGATTTGGAAGACAGGCTTGACGAGCGATAGCGAAGATGGAAGGAATTCGAAATGGCAAACATCGCGATTAAGTTGACTGGGGTGAGTGACAAGGGCGTGCCCTGGGGTGTCGTCCCGGTGGAGGACTCGGTACCCCATGCCTCGAATTATCAGGCCAACCCGGCGACTTCTCAACAGAGTGGCATCACTGTTCCCTCGGATGGGAGGCAGTATTACTGGGTCATCACCTCGCTGGGCGGAGATGCCTGGGCGGCCTTCGGCAGCGGGAGCCCAGCGGCTAGCATTGGGGGCAGTAATTCTCAGCCCTGTCCCTCGGGCTTGCCTCGGGCTTTCCGGGCAACTCCCGGGACGACGTGTGCTGTAATTAATGGGGCCTGATTTTTGGGCCTCTAACTGGGCTTCGGCCCCTCTTGCGCAAGGAGACTGGAAATGGAAATGAAACTGAACGTGGGCAATCCCCAGGAAAACGTGCGGCAGAAAGCCCACACGGCAGGCGTGGGTAATGAAACCAAGGCGGATATGTCCGTGGTGGGTCCCTCGGGCCTTGGCGCGGCTATGTCGCATCTGAAGGAAAATCATGCCAGTGGTGTGAAGCACATGCCCCTGCATGGGATGCGCCCGGGAAAAGGGGGCTAGCCAATGGCCCGCCTCAATGATACGGCCGCCCTAGCCGGGAAGAGCTCGTCCTGCTGCGATGTTGACGTGTCGACCAGGAAGATCGACAATGGGTATATTCAGCGGACAAGCGAGTACAACCCGAAGACCGGCTCGTATAGGAGCTCGGAGAAATTCGTCAAATCCCCAAATGGGGAGACCGACGAAGGATATGGCGCTGCGGGTTGTGAGACCCTCGGCGATACGAAGAAATACCTGGGCAACGACGTCTAGGTGAGCCACGACGGCTCGAACGGGTGCCTGCCTCGAATTGCTGGCAAGAGAAGGACAGTCAACATGAAAAACTTTCGCTTTCTGTTGCTGGCTGGGGCGCTTGCTCTTGCCAGCCTTTGCGGGATCGCCTATGCCGGGGGCCTGTACACGAATGGCTTCCCGGTGGCGGGAACGGTCCCGAATACCCTGCCGCTGACGGGGAATGAGCTCATCCCAGCAGATACGCAGCTGCCGAATGGGCTCTCTCCTCAGACCGAGGCGATTTCCACGAGTCAGCTCGCAGCCATGACTGGAAATAATGCCTCGCGGGCAGTGAATGCCGCCACCTCGAGTGTGACCGTGACGGCTGCTCAGCTGGTCGGAACTGGCGGGTATCATATCTTGGATATGACCGGGACCCTGGGTGGCGCTGGAGTGCTGACGACCCCGACTGCGGCAGCGATCATCGCTCAGCTGCCGAACGCGCAGAACACGGCCAGTTTCATGGTTCGGATCATCAATGAAACTGCTGCGACGAATGCGTGGACCCTGACAGCGGGGACCAATGTGACGGTCACTGGCACTGCCACGATCGTCGCGGCGGGGTACACGGATTGGATCGTGACCCTCAACGCCGCCGCTGCCACGCCGACTGTGACGTTCCAACGCGCGGGAAGTGGGACGAACTAAGGAGCTAAGCTGGGGGGCTTCGCGCCCCCTGGCCACCTTTCTGTTAGAAAGTTTTGAATTCCCAGCTGCAATCCCGGACCTGCCCTCATGGCTGACGCCCAGTTCCCCATCAAACTCCAGTGCCTCTTCCAGCCTAAGAGATTTAAAGTCCTCTGGGGAGGTCGGGGCGCGGGCCGGAGTTGGGGCGTTGCCAGGGCCCTGTTGCTGCTTGGTGTTCAAAAGCCCATTCGAGTCCTTTGCGCTCGTGAATTTCAGAACTCGATTTCGGAGTCGAGCCATAAGGTTTTGTCCGACCAGATTGCTGCCCTGGGCCTCGAGGCGGAATATGAAATCCAAAAACAGGGGATTTTCGGCAAGAACGGGACGCAGTTCTTTTTCGAGGGTATTAAGAACAACACGACCAGGATAAAGTCCTACGAAGGCGTTGATATCTGCTGGGTGGAAGAGGCCGTCAAGGTCTCGCGGGCAAGCTGGAACATTTTGATCCCGACGATCCGTAAGGACGCTCCGTATGGGCCTTTTGGGACTGGCTCGGAAATCTGGATGACTTTCAACCCCGAGCTTGAGACTGACTATACCTACAAAACCTTTGTCCGCGAGGCCACGGACAAGGACACCATTGTCGTCCATATGACCTACAAGGACAACCCCTGGTTCCCGAAGGTCCTGCTGGATGAGGCGGAAAAACTCAAGGCCCAGGACTACGACCTGTACCTGAATGTCTGGGAAGGGCAGTGCCTCCAGATGCTCGAGGGCGTTGTCTACGCCAAGGAATTGCGCGCTGCGCAGCAGGAAAATCGGATTTGCAACGTCCCCTGGGATCGCGAGACCCCGGCCAATATTTGGCTGGACCTGGGCGCTGGGAAGAGCGACAAGACGGCGATCTGGATCGGTCAGAGGGTCGCGATGCAAAATAGGATGCTGCATTATTATGAGAATAATATGTCCGACACGCTGCATTATGCGAAGTATCTGAAAGACCTGCCCTATACCTATGATGTTATTTGGCTCCCTCACGACGCCAAGGCGAAGAAGATCGGGATGAAGCTCACGATTGAGGAGCAGTTCCGGGCCCACTTCCCCTCTTGCAGTGTGAGGGTTGTCCCGAAGCTCTCCCTCGCGGACGGGGTCAACGCGGCCCGCCTGGTGCTGCCGAACACGTTTTTTGACGAGGACGAGTGCGAGGAGGGGATAAAAGCCCTCCGGCACTACCGGTACAAAGTCACCGACGGGCATGATGGGAAGTCCGTGTACTCGCCCGAGCCCATGCACGACTGGGCGAGCCATGGAGCCGACGCTTTCCGTTATATGGCCCTGACGATTAAGGCCGCTGGGTTCCACAAAGAGGGGGTCCTCGGGAGACTGGCGAGTGCTAAAAATGCATTGCTTGAGAAGGCTAGGCGGGAACGTCCTGGTCCCAGCGGTTGGATGGGGTGACTTGAATGGCTAGGACAAAAGTTCGCAGCGATGTGAATGAGCTCGACACCCCGGCAAGCGGGCCTGATGCGCTGGTGGTCCGGGAGGCCAAAAAGAGGTGGCGAATTGCGGCGGAATGGGAGAGCCCAAGCCGGCAACGCTTCATCGATGATATCAAGTTTGAAAATGGAGACTCGGAGAACGGGTTCCAGTGGCCCAACAACATCAGGCAAAATCGGGAAATCGCCGATCGTCCGTGCTTGACGATGAACCTCATCCGGCAGCACAATCTGCAGATTTCCAATCAGGCGCGGAAGAATAAGAGCAGTCCCAAATTTATGCCCCAGGGGAATGGGGCGACTGTTGAAAGCGCCCAGATAATGTCCAACATTATCAGGCGGATCGAAATTCGCTCGAATGCCCAAAACGCTTACACGACAGCACGGAACTTCCAAATCGGCGGCGGTATCGGCTGGTGGAGACTCCACTGCGATTATGTGAGCGAGAAGACTTTTGACCAAGACATCTCGATCCTGCCGGTTCGGGACCCTCTGTCAGTTTACATCGATCCAAACTGCCGGCAGAGCAATAAGAGCGATGCTCAGTGGGCCTTTGTCTTTGATGAAATTCCGAAGGAGGATTTCAAGAGCGAGTTTCCCGATTTTGGGGACCTGGCAAGCAGCGCGCCCCTGGGGGTCAACGCGGCGGACGACGACTGGATTTCGGACGACTATGTCCGAGTTGTCGAGTATTTCCGGATCGTGAAAGAGCCCGATGTCCTGATCTCCTTCGTGTATCAGGGGAAGAGGCAAAACATTCTCAAAAGTATGCTCACCCCGAATATGTACAAGATCGCGGATGGGCCGCTGGCGAAGCAGCGTCGCGTGACGGTTCCGAGAGTCGAGTGGTACTTGATCGCCGGGAACAGTGTTATCGATAAGACCATCTGGCCTGGGAAGTATATCCCTCTGATCTGCTGCCTGGGCGAAGAGACCATCATCGGCGGCATCATGGACCGGAAGGGCCATACTCGCTGGATGAAAGATGCCCAGAGGATGTACAATTACAACGCATCCTCCCAGGTCGAGTTCGTCGCCCTGCAAGGCAAGACCCCGTGGGTCGCCAGTGCTCAGGCGATCGAAGAATATGAGTCCATGTGGAACACGGCCAACACGGCCAATCACTCGGTTCTGGTCTACAATGCTTTTGATGACAACGGGCAGAAGATCGAGCCGCCGCAGAGGACCCAGCCGCCGACGGCCAGCCCGGCTTACCAGATGGGCATGGAAACTGCTTTCAATCAAACCATGATGGTGAGTGGGCAGTGGCAGAACTCCATGGGCATGGCGGGGAATGAGAGAACTGGGACGGCCATTCGCGGGCGGCAGGCCCAGGCCGAGACCTCGGTTTTCCACTTTCAAGACAACTACGAAAGCGCGCTGGTCTTTACGGCGACGCAAGCGCTCGACCTCATCCCGAAGGTCTATGACACCAAGCGAGTGATTTCGATCCAGGGGGATGACGAAGTCCCGTTCGAGGTCACGATTGACCCGAAAGCCCAGCAGGCTTACATGATGGCCCGGAAGACTCTGGATAACTCCGTGATGCATATTTTCAACCCGGCGCTGGGAGATTACTCAGTCAGCCCGTCTGTTGGTCCGTCTTACGGGTCGAAGAGGGAAGAAACCGTGCAAATGCTGACCTTGATCATGACCCAAGCCCCCCAGGTCGTCCCGATCATCGGGGATATCATGCTGGCGGCAATGGACTTCGACAAAGCAGCAGAAGCGGCGCAGAGGCTCAAGCGCTTGGTTCCCCCTGCGGCACTGGGCGATGGGCCGTCGGCGAATGAGCAGCAATTGATGCAGAGCAATCAGGTCCTGAAAGAAAGCCTGGCGAAGGCCCTGCAAGAGGTCGGGAAGAAAGACTTGAAGCTGGTCGGCAAGGAGCAGATGCGGGATATTGATGTCTATGAGGCCGAGACGAAGAGAATGGCCGCGCTGAAGGACCTCATCCCAATGGACTCCGGCGGCCTGATGGACGTCATTCGCCAGCTCGTGAATGAGGCCATGCAGACTCATTTGAGCCCGATCATTGAGGCAAATTCCAACAACTTGGACATCGATGGGCCGACGCCAGAGGGAACAGCTGATGCCGAGGCTCCTCCAGTGGAAGGAGCCAAGAAAGCCCCTGATGGGGAGTGGTACGTCGGCGATCCGACGAGGCCAGGGAAGCACCTCAAAGTCGTGAAAGGAGCGTAAGATGGCACTTGACGATGGCATGAACCCATTCGATTTGACTGGCACGATGCCAGCGATCCCGCCTCCGCTCGCGGCAAGTGTCCCCATTCTGATGCCCCCGCCAGTCGCCCCACCAGTGGAGGTGGCCGATTTGGCAGGTAGTGTCCCCGCTGATGCTCTCATTCCGATGATCAAGCAAAGCGGCTGGGGCGATCCCCAGGCTTACGCTCTGACTGGGAATATGAAGCAGGAAAGCGAATTGCGCCCGGGGATTATTAATCCAGGGGAAGGAGCCCATGGCCTAATCCAGTGGCGCGAAGGTCGGTGGGACAACTTGCAAGCTTACGCGAAAGCCATCGGAGCAAGCCCGACGGACCCGGCAACGCAGGTCAAATTCATCCGGCAAGAAATGGGCCTCGCAAATACGAACCCCAAGGAGTTCGGGCCCAATTTGCCCGGCTGGGCAACAGAGAAAAGCGCCGGTCAGGCTTTCGCAAATGCGAAGGACATTGACTCTGCGAACAGGGCCTTGAAGAATTACATTCGCTATGGGGATGACTCGGAAGAGACCAGGAGGCAGAACGCTTACAATTTCGCTGGGACCCCGATGAGTCCGAATAAATTGGCCTCGACGAGACATATCGCTCCGACGCCAGATGAAGTCGCGCAGACTAATGCAAGTCAGGGCTCTGCGCCCTCGGCTGATGCTGGCGTCGATCCGAATGCCAAGGCCTCCCTGATGAAAATGATGCTTGCTGCTTCGCTGGCGAATGTCAGATTGCAGCCGGTGGACTATGACCCATACAAGGTCATGCCGCATATTTCGTATTGATAGGAATAGGAAAAAAGATGCAAACTCCAAGCAAACTCAAGAGTGGCGCTCACTGTCATTTGATGGTCGCCAAAACGGCACAGGAAATGACCCGGGCCCTCTATGACGAGACTATGAAAAACGACATGATTTGGACCCGCTGGCAAGCCCAGCATCCGGGCATGAGCCGCAAGGGCCTGGAAGATGCGTTCGTGAAGAAATATTGGCCTGCCGCCATCGAAGGCGCACGGGCCACCCTTGCACGTATGCTAGTTTACCCCCTTGACGAGGTCCTCAAAGAAGAAATAACTTCGGCCCTGATCCTTGATGCGTCGTTGGTCAAGGGACGGCGAGACCAAGTTAAGGCCCTGTAAGGAGCGAGTCGAGATGCGAAAGATTTTGGAAAAATACCTAATTCGGAATATTCCTCGTGTGCCGGAGGGGGACGCCAATGGCCCTGCTGTCACACCGACTCCGGAGGCGACCTCCTCCCCGTCTCCGGAGTCTCCCTCTTCGCCAGCAGTTGAGCCGAAGGCTCCTGTTGTCGAAGGTGCCCCAGCCGTAAGCGACTCCGGCGAAGGTACCGGCGATGCCGAGGGGAGTGGTAAGACAGGGCCGTCTGCTACTCCCCCGGCCGCCAAAACGCCACCAGCGAAGGGCAAGGATAAAGACTGGCGGGACGCCAGGATCGCCAAGCTGACAGGTCAGCTGCAGGAGCTTCGCGAGAAAGTCAATACGCCACCTGCGGCCCCAGCTGTTCCGGCTCCCGCTGGTGCTCTCGATCCCACAGCGGATTTCAATGCCCGAGTGGCCGCAGCGGCTCGCCAGCAAGTCGCCATCAACACTTTCAATGATCGCTGTAATGCCGAAGCTGCGAAGGGACGCGCCCAGTGGGAGGACTTTGACGCCCGACTTGCGGACGTGAGGTCCCTGGTCAACGTGTCCGACGCGGATGAAGTCGCGGCGTATAATGCCCTCTTGCAGGCCGGTCTCGAGACTGGGGAACTGGCAACGCTGATGTATGAGCTGGGCCAGGACCTGGACGAAGCCAATCGCATTCTCGCATTGTCCCCTCTCAGGATGGGCGTCGAGTTGACCAAGAAAGCCCTCAAGGGGGCGCAGATCGAGGGGGTTTCGAAGGTCCCGCCACCGGTGAGGCCTCTGGCTGGCGGGAGAGGGGAGCAATTGCCTGTCGATCCGACCAACCCGGAGCAGGCTGACAATCTCACGACTGCCGAGTGGATGAAACGCCGTGAGGCTCAGGTCGCCGCTCGGGGCCGGAATTAATGAATTGGGTCGAAGCCTTGAGGCTGCCCTTGAAAGTGGACCCACCGTTTGACACTCTTCCCTCTGGGATCGAATGTCGAAGCGATGGGAGGATCGCCGTCCTCGCTATCAAAGGGGAAAGTCGAGTAATCGGCTTTCGGCTGAGAAGTTTCGACCCAACCCAAATGCCAGCTCTGCTGGATCGGCTTTCTAGCACAGCCGCAGCGTAAGCTCAAAGTGCTTGGTGGCCAAGGAGGGGCTTAAGCCTCCGACCGACTTCGAACGGGAATGCCTTCGATGTTCCGCCTCCCCTCCTGTGCTTGGGCAGCACTCAATCCCCGGCCGAGAAAGGATCTCAAATGGCCAATACCCTGCTCACTATCAACATGATTACCCGTGAGGCGGTGCGTCTGTGGAAGAACTCCAACGCATTCCTCCAGAATGTCGACATGCAGTATGATGACAGCTTTGCGGTCTCGGGTGCCAAGATCGGCTCGACCCTGCGCATTAGGCTGCCGAACGACTTCACCGTCACGACCGGACCGGCCCTGTCAGTGCAGGATACGTCCGAACAGTCGACGACCCTGGTTCTGGCGACTCAGAAGCACGTCGATGTCGGCTATTCGACGGCCGACCGGACCCTGTCCCTCGACGACTACTCGAAGCGAGTTCTCGCCCCGATGGTCAACAACCTCGCCGGCGCAGTTGCCGTCGATATCATGAACGGTAGCGAAGGCGGTATTTGTAACTTCGTCGCCAATCAGGACTCGAGCAACAACGTCATTTCGCCCATCGCCCAGACCTATCTGCGGGCTGGAGCGAAGCTGTCAAACAACTCTGGCCCTGTCGGCAACCGCAAGGTTGTCAACTCGCCAGACACTCAGGCGACCGTCGTTGCGACCCTGTCGGGCCTTCTCAACCCGGCCTCGGAAATCTCCCGCCAGTACGTCACGGGCAAGATGTACGACGCCCTGGGCTTCATCTGGCTAGAAGATCAGACCACGATTGCCCACACGAATGGGGCGCTGGCACAGGGCTCCGCGACGGTCAATGGGGCCAATCAGACCGGCCTTTCGCTCACGGTCAATGCCCTCGCGAATGGCCTCAACATCGGCGACATCATCACGATCGCCGGGGTCTTCGCAGTCAACCGGATCACGAAGCAGTCCTATGGCCAGCTGCGTCAGTTCGTCGTGACGGCGAATGTTGCTGCCGGTGCCACGAGCATTCCGATCTACCCGGCCATTGTCCCGGCGGTCGGCGGGCAGCCGGTCCAGTACCAGACCGTGACTGCGAGCCCTGCCAATGGCGCTGCTGTCAACCCGACGAATGGTCTGGCGGCGAGTGCCTCGTACACGAAGAACTTCGCTTATGCCCCCGAGGCCGTCACCCTGGCGACTGCGGATCTGGAAATGCCGAAGAACGTGCATGAAGCCGCCCGGGAGTCCTTCGACGGAGTCTCGATGCGTATGGTCACTGATTACTTCATCGGAACTGACCAGCTCATCACCCGCCTCGACGTCCTCTACGGGTACCTGTGGATCAGACCTGAGTGGGCGTGCGTCGTCGCGGACGTGATTTATCAGTAGCCAGGCCCCTGGTGGACCTGTCGAGGAGAGGCCGCCCTTCGGGGCGGTCTTTTCGCTCTTAGTAGAAGGACCTTCGAATGGATTGGAATACTCTCAAGCGCCGCCTGCAAGCCGAGCATCCGGGGGACCCCCGGACGTTAGCCTATCTCGAGAAGGCGTTCGAGCTTGGTAAGGAGGCGCTTGAGATCTTTGCAAAGCATGGGCATCAGTTTCATCTGGCTCCTGGTCCAAGCCCGGCCAGCAGCGAATGGCCCAAGATGATGTTCCATGTCGAGGCAGCCCCGAATGGTCGAATGGTCCGGGATGAGTTCGAGCTTTACGACCTCGGCGATGGCTGGTGCAATTCTCTGGAAGAGGCCCAAGTCCGGGACGGAATAATGGCTCAATTTACTGGCAGAGGGGGAGTTAACAGGCGATCCCTCCCCTCGCCAGTCCCAGGCCAAGGTGTTACCAGCAAGATCGACGAAGCTGGCGCTAAGGCTCAACGGATTGCCGAATTTAAGGAAAAGCGAAATGTTAAGTAAAGGTGAATATCGAGTTGGACTTTCATTTAATCCCTCGTCTGATCCCATGGTCGATGCGATTAAGAAAGCTGCAGCGAACTTGATCGATCTTGTCGAGGAGATTTCGAGCGATCGAACTTCTGACGTGGGAAATGAACGTGGGCGTTTGAAGGCCCTGGCGCAGACCCATATTGAAGACGCGGCCATGTGGGCCGTCAAGGCTCAGACCAAGAAGGAGAACGAATAAATGGCCCAGGCTCGTGGAAGAAGGTTTACAATTTACGATATGATGGAGGACAAAGGGGTCTTCGACAGCAATCCGGCGAACATTAACGCGCGGGACGGCACGGGCCTCTCCATCCACCAGAAGGCCATCTACCCGATGATGCTTTATCATCCCGAGGGAGAGGAGAAGCAGACCGTCGCGCCGACGGCCATTGCGACGCCATTTGGCCCGCAGTGGGTCGGGGAGCAGAAAGAGCTTATTTCCAAGATCGCGAAAGACGAGGCCGAGGCCAATGCCCTGCTGGCCGAAGGCTGGCACAAACTCCCCGGCAGCGCCATCGCGGCCCGTTATCGGAAGGCTGGCCTCGAGCCCCCGGTCATGGCGGCGAGCCCGATCGATGCTGCCCGCATGGCGCAGGAGGACGAGGCGGCCGCTCTGCGGAAGCAGATCGCCGAGCTCACGGCCAAGAACGCCGAGACCGAGCAGGCTCTCGAGGCCGCGCTCAAGAGCAAGAAATAAGGAGCAAGGGCCGTGAGCAATATCGATCCAGCTGCGACCTCGATTGGCGATATTATCACGGCCGCTCTCAAGGAAAGCGGGGCTATCGGAGTCGGGCAGACCCCCTTGGCCGAGGATACCACGGACGCGTGGGCCAGGCTGCAGTGGATGCTGCAAGAGTGGGCGCGGAAGAGGTGGCTCGTGTATCACCTCGTGACGCTCTCCAAGACCAGCACCGGTGCTCAGTCTTACAGCATCGGCCCAGGAGGAGACCTGGACACCGGGGCCAATTCGATGAGGCCGGATAAGCTGGAAAGTGCCTTTCTCCGCCAGCTCGTCCAGAGCCAGCCGAACCAGATCGACTACCCGCTGGATATTCTCCAAAGCATGGAGGACTATAATAAGATTGCCCTCAAACAGCTGGTAAGTTTTCCCGGGGTGATCTTTTTGGACGCGAGCTGGCCTCTCGGCCGCGTGTATCCCTGGCCAGTTCCGCAGGCCAACATCTACGCAGTCCACGTCACGATCAAGGCCCAGCTGCCGGTCGTCTTCCAGACTCTTTCCGACGCCTTCGCCCTGCCGTATGAGTATTACAACGCGATGGTGCTGAATTTGGCTATGCGCTTGCGCTCCAAGTATGGCATTCGGACAATGCCGGGGGATTTGCTGCCCGGACTGGCCAAGGACTCGCTGAATGCCTTGCGTGGCGCGAACACCAATATTGCCCGTTTGCAAATGCCCGTTGATTTGGTCAGGAACGGGATTTACAACATCTTCTCTGACCGGTCTTACTAACCGAGCAGCGATCCCGCTGGCGGCTCTCAAGTAGCGGCTTCTCCCGCAGGAAGGAACTTCGATGCCCCTTATTCCTCAGTTGATCGATCAATTCTCGAGTTTCATCAATGGCCTCCGTCTTATCGATGGCGGACAGGTATTGCAGCTGGCAAGCTACGTCACCCGAAATCGGAATGGCATTATCGCTTTTGCTGGCGGTGGACAGGCCAACGCGACGGTACTGGGCCATGGGATTAATAATGTCGAGACAGTTGCCTCGGCGAATGATTCCGTCCAGCTCCCGCTGGCGATCCCTGGCGCGAAGTGCATCATCAACAACGCGACGGCGACCTCGATGCAGGTTTTCGGAAATCCGAGCAATGCCAACAATGCTGGTGCTGGCGATACGATTGCCCTGCAGGGATCGAATTCCCAGGTGGCGACTGCCACTGGCGTTGCCCAGGCTGCTGGTGTCGTGGCGGAATACTTTTGCATCAAGATGGGACAGTGGAAGCGGTCTTCCACGGCGTAATTCTGGAGCGGGCACATGAGGCTTCCCCTTATCGGCGGCTCTTATGTAGCCCGCTCTCGTATTGCCAACGCCCAGCGTTGTGTGAATTACTTTCCCGAAATTAATCGGGAAGACAGCCCTGTGCCGCTGACGTATTATCAGCGGCCGGGACTTCGGCAGCTGGTGCAGGACGGAGCCAACATAAATCCCGTCCGGTGCATCTACCGGGCCTCCAACGGGCAGGGCTTTGCTGTTATTGGAGTAAAGGTTTACTACGTGTCCTCGGGCTTTGTTCTGACCCACCTGGGCGACCTGACCGTTTTCGGCACTGGCCCCTGCCGGATGATCGATAACGGGACCACGATTTTGCTGGTCGACGGGAGCACTTTCGGTTACACGATCGTGCTGGCGACTCATGCCTTTGCCCAAATCAACGATCCGACTGGGAGCTTCAACGGGGCCAATACCGTGGGGTTTTTGGACACCTTTGTCGTCTGGAACGAACCGGGGACGATCGATTTTGGCAGCACGCTGTCGAATTCCCTTACTTTTGACGCGCTGTATTTCGCCGGCAAGATCGGGTATCCTGACCCGCTGCAAGCCCTCTCGGTGAATAGGCGGGAAATCCTCTTGCTGGGGGCCCTCAAGTCGGAGATCTGGTACAACTCCGGCGGTGCGACTTTCCCCTTCGCCATTCTGCCCGGGGTCTATATCGAGCAGGGCTGCGCGGCCACGTATTCAGTCGGGACGATTGATATTGAGACGATTTGGCTCTCCCGGGACTTGCGGGGCCATGGCATGATCGTGAGCCTGAAGGCTTACAATCTCAAGAGAATTTCCAACCACGCCCTGGAATTGGCCATTCAGAAAATGCCCAATATCTCCGACGCCTTTGCTTACACGTATCAGATCGAGGGTCACTCGTTCTACGTCATCACCTTCCCGTCGGGCAATCAGACCTGGGCCTGTGATATGAGTCTGGTAGAAAAGCCCGAGCTAGCGTGGCACCAGCGCTGCTGGACGGACGCAAATGGGGGGCTCAATCGGGAGAGGCTGATGTCCCATGCCTTCCTTTATGGGAAGAACGTCGGCGGGGACTGGCAGAATGGGAAAATCTACGAGCTCGATCAGGACTACTACTTTGACGACGCTTCGGGAGTCGGCCTCGACCCGATTACCTGCATAAAGGGCTTCCCGCACAATTTCCAGGGGATCGATCCGCTGGTAGGTGGCATGGCTCCTTCGGACAACAGACGGATGATTTATCGGAATTTCCAGGCCGATATTGAGGTCGGAGATATCCCGCTGAATTCCGACGGCTCGACCCCCCAGGTGACTCTGCGTGTCAGCCGTGACCGTGGGAAAACCTTTGACACTGTCGGGCTCCAAAGCATGGGGAACCCGGGGCAATACGAGACCGCTCCGCAGTGGCTCAATTTGGGTCTGGCCCGGGATATGGTCTTTGAGCTCTCTCATTCGCTGCCCGGCCCGGCGGCCCTTAACGGGGCCTGGGTCCAGTGCGAGGTCAACGCGTCTTAATACCGCGCCAGGCGGTTCCTGGCTCACCCCGTAGAGGAAGAACGACTATGAAAGACGAAGCAGCTATCGAAGCCGAAATTCAGGCAAAGGGCCTTAATGCCCCTCGGCTTACGCCAGCTCTCATCGATGCCCAGATTGTCGGTGAGGCTTATTATGTTTTCCCCGGCACCACGTTGACGATTTGCGCGCTGACTTTGCGCAATGGCTTCCAAGTGACTGGGGAAAGTGCTGCTGCCAGCCCAGCGAACTTTGACAAGGAAATCGGGCAGAAGATCGCCCGTGATAATGCCAGAAACAAGATCTGGGCTCTTGAGGGCTACGCATTGCGAACAAAGCTTGCGGCGGCCTAAACCCCGAAAACGGAGCAACTCGAATGTTCGGCTCCATTAATGAACTGAAACGGCTGATTGAGCTCAACATTGTGCTCTCTCGGCTCAACCTCAAAAGGAACCATTCCATCATGGCTACTCTTGCTGATATCCAGGCCAAAGCGGCCCAGATCATCGCCGGTGTCACAGCGAACACCAACGCCCTGTCGGCCATCGCCGCTGTGATCGACGCAGACCACGCGCAGATTACCGAGCTCAAGGCCGAGCTTGACGCAGCACTGGCGAATGGCGATCCGGCGGCGATCCAGGCGGCGAGCGATGCGCTGGACCAGGGCATCAGCGCTCTGTCCGGGCAGGCCGCTGCGGAGGCGGCTCTGGCGGGGACCCCGGCAGCTCCGGCCCCTGCTCCGGCCCCTGGCGATCCGACTGCTGCTCCGTCGGCCTAAACCAAAAGGCTCTGCTGGGCATTCGCTTGGCAGGGCCATCTTCGCGAAGGACTGGCGATGAGCAATCAGGATTTCAATCAAAACGGTTTCCCCCGCTTGAACTCTCCGTTCGTGCAGGAAAACCGGAATATTGAAATCCCGTGGTATCGCCTTCTTATCACGATCTGGAATAGAACTGGTGGGAGCGGAGGCGGGACCTCCGTCGTTCCGACTGGCGTGATCATGGACTGGGCCGGGCCGGAGGAGAATATTCCAAACGGCTGGTTCCTGTGCAATGGGCTCTTGGTCAGCCGCACGGCGCAGGCCAATCTCTTCGACGCCATCGGCACGAGTTGGGGTGCGGGGGATGGCTTTTCGACTTTTGCCCTGCCGAATTTGATCGGTCGATTTCGCAAGGGGACCGACGGAGCCCCAGGAGTCGTCGCGGGGGCTCTCGCGATTAATCTCTCGACTAATCAACTGCCAGCCCATGGGCACAACATCACAGATCCAGGCCACATTCACGCGGTGACTGACCCAGGGCATACTCATGTCGTGACGGACCCGCAGCACTCCCACATTCAGCAGGTCGTCAGCGACCCTACTGATGGAGTCGTGGGCTCCCGGGGGTCTTCGACTGCAAATAACACCTCAATCGGGACGACCGATCCGGCGAGCACGGGGATCACGATTGCCAACGCGACGACCGGGCTGACGGTGGACTCCCATTCGACGGGCATTACCGGAACCCAGTTAACCGGCAATGGCGACGCTGTCAGCATTGAGCCCTTGAACGCCACGGTCCTGCCAATCATTAAGGCCTGAAAGATGAAACACCCATTCTTTGTCGTGTCGCTCCCCCGCTCGCGAAGCTGCTGGCTCTCGACTTTTCTATCCTACCAGACCGCTGCGATATCCCGTACCTGCGGACACGATCTGCTGGTGCATTCAAAAAGTATTGCTGACTTCCGCGAGCAGGTCGCCCTTGTCGACGGAACCTGCGAGACGGCCATTATCGAGGGCTGGAAAGTCATGAAGGACATCTGGCCCAAGTCTCGCGTCGTCGTTATTCACCGGGACCTCGCCAGTATTGTCGAGTCCTGCCGGAAACAAGGCTTGGAGCCGAATTTGGAGCAGCTGATCGAGCGGAGGGAAATGCTCGACATGCTGGCGGCAGCCCCGGGAGTGAAGAATTATAATTTCGCTGATCTGGACTCCCCGGAAGTCTGCAAGGAGATTTTCGAGTTCTGTCTCAAGCTGGAATTCGACGTCAATTGGTGGTCCCTCTTGCAGGGCAAAAACATCCAGATAAACATGCCGATGAGGATGCAGGAAATCCAGGCCAACTATTCGACCTTGCGAGCCTTGCGGCTCGAGGTTTTGGCGGCCTCGGCCAAGCTAGGGAGCTCCCAATGTCTGGGTCTGAATTGATTGCCCCGACTTCCTGGAATGCTCTCTGGCAAGCTGGGGGACGAGAACTCTTCGATTTGCATCGGCGAGAAATCCTGGTCGAAGACCCGAGGCTTCCATACTCGATGGACCACGGGACCATCTTGACCCTGGAGAATGCCGGTATGATGCAAACTCTTTCGGCCTCGGTATCGGGCCACGCGGTCGGTTATTGCATATTCTTCATCTCCCCGAGTCTTGAAAGTTGCGGTAATCTATGTGCTACGCAGGGACCCTGGTTCGTGCATCCGGAGCATCGGCAGAGTGGCCTCGGGCTTCGCCTGTGGCACAGTAGCATGAAGAGATTGAAAGAACGAGGCGTGAAGCAAGTTCTGGCCCACCGATACGAAGGAAGTCCCGAAGGGCTGGCAAAGTTCTTCGACCGGAAGGGCAAACGCTTCGCCCAAGTGTGGTCGATTGTTTTGGAGCAATGAGATGAAATTCTCCTTCGACATGCCAGACTTTGAAGAGCTTGCATGGTGCTCTCTCTGTATCACGCTGCCAGTTGTCTCGGCCGTAGGCGGCATTGCAAGTGCTGCCATCGGTGCCGGTGCGGCCAAAGACGCGGCGCAAACCCAGGCCGACGCGGCTAATCAGGCCTCGGCCAATACGATGAAAATGTATCAGCAGACCAGAGAGGACCTTGCGCCGTATCGGGACCTGGGAGCTGCGGCCACTCCGAATTACCTGGCCCTGTTGGGTGCCGGTCCAAACGGGGCGGCTGGGATGCTCGACGCGCTGCAAAAGACCCCAGGGTACCAGTTTACCCAGCAGCAGGGCTTGCAAGCCGTGCAAAACTCGATGGCGGCCCAGGGCCTTGGAGTGAGTGGCGCGGCCATGAAGGGCGCGGCGAATTACGCCACGGGCTTGGCCCAGGGGACCTATCAGAATATCCTGGGGAACTATTACAGCGCCCTGAATATGGGCGAGAATGCAGCGGCCCAGACCGGCCAATTGGGGGCAAATTACCAGGGCCAATCTAATCAGCTCACCAGTGCAGGGGCAGCAGCCTCGGCAGCCGGTACTGTTGGCGCGGCGAATGCCATCACTGGAGGCATTAACACTGCAATGGGCGGGGTCAGCAATGCTTTCATGCTGTCGGCCATGGGGGGTGGCGGGAGTGGGGGCTTCTATGGGGGCAACTTCATGAGCGGCCTCGGCGGAACGTGGTCCTGACAGCGGGAACGAGGAACAAGACATGCCGACACCTTTCGATCTCGGAGCCCAGGGGCCTCAGCCGCAGGACGGACAGCCGGCTATGCCGCCGGGACAGGGAATGCCGCAGCAGGGGGCCCCACAGGCCCCGGATACGCTGGCCCATGTCGAGGCGTCGTATAATAAGCTGCGCGAGGCCCAGGGCCTCTTGTCCAAGGTCAAGAACGGTCTTGACCATCTCGTGACCCTCGGGGACACTGTCACGACCGACGATATCATCCAGACAGCGGGAAAGCTTATCGGCGGCGGGATCACCCCGGAAGGTATGGCCTCGCTTTTGGCCGAGATGCCGGACTCAAATCCCGAACAGCTGATGATGTGGATCGCTCAACGGGATCAGGACGTCACCCAGCGTATTAAGCAAACCGACGCGATGGCCCAGGCTTTTCGGCATGAGATGGGGACCCTCGCGGTGCGGAAGATCATGGCGAATGGGCAGGTCGAACAGGCCGCTCCGGAGCAAGGAGCTTCGCCAGACGCAGGGGGTCCTGCGGAGATGACCTCCAACGTCGCCAATTCGATGGGCCTTTAAGAGAGAGCTGGCAAGATGGAACTCGCTGACCCGACAATTGCTATGCAGGTCCGTCCGCTGGGCGGCCAGCAAATGGCCAATCCTTTCGAGCTGATGAGCCAATTCGCTAATGCCCAGCGATCGATGGTTGAGGCTCAGACGGCTCGGCAATTGCTCGCCGCGCGTCAGCGTGCGGGACAAATTATCTCCCAGTCTCCAGATATGAATTCGGCGATTAAGGGCATCCAGAGTGACCCTCTCACCGCTGGGTTTGCCTCGGAGATCATGAGCACGCTCCAAGGCGTTTCGTCCTCCCAGACCTCCCAGGCCGGCGAGCAGCAGACCCAGGCGACTTCGGGCCTGCAGACCCTTATCAAAAATATCGCTGGCGCTGGCATCACGGACCCCAAGGCCATTCGCGGGGCGGCTGATGCAGCTCTGGCCGTGATGAGCCCGACTGCTCGTGCGGCTAATCAGAACTCTTACAATGCCCTGGTCCGCAGTCTCACCGACGGGCTCGACGATCCGAACATGGACCCGGAGGCCCGCGCTGGGGCCTTCAAGCAGAGGCTTGCCGGGATTGGCATGAGTGCTGGCATGTCGGCGGATGACTTCCGGGCCCTGACCGGCAGCGTTGCCCCCTCGGTCGGAATGCAGCCTGTTGGACCGGAGGGAGAGAGCGTTCCCGTGGTCACTGGCTCGCCGAATTTGGTCTCCCCGCCTTCTGCCAAGGCGATCGGCCAAGAAGGACCTCTCAAGTCGCTGCCCCCAGGCGAGGTTACTTTGCAAGGCCAGCGGGCCGCTGTGGAAGGGGAGACCACGAAGGAGATGTCCACGGCTGCGAGCGTGATCCCCTCGGAACTCCGGAATGTCTCCCTAATCCGGGATGCCCTGCGAGTCGTCAACTCTGGTGGTGGGGCCAAGACCCGGGCTGAGCTGGCACAGAGCGCCCAGGCCCTCAAGAATGCTGGGTTCACCGGGATTTCGGACGAGGCGATTTCCATGCTGGCCAACGGGCAGGACGGGGAAGTCGACGGGCTCCCGGCGAGCCAGCTCTTGGCGAAGGAGCTCTCTGGCGTCAGTCTGTCGGCCTTGCGGGAAGCTGCCAAGGGCTTGGGCAAGGCGACGGCTCCGGAAATTAATATGGCCCTGGATCAGACGGACTTGGACAAAGACCCCAAGATGCTTTCGACCCTGATTGACCAGATGGATTATGAACTGAATTTGCAAAAAGATCGAAGCGACAAGTATTTCGGCTCCTACACCAGCGCGCTGAAGGCCAAAAAGGCCGACATGGGCTCGTTCAACGAGTGGTATAATCATAATCACCTGGATGATTTTCAGAGCGCTTTTGAAAAAGCTCACCCGCGAAGCATCGGGCAGGGCTCGAAGGATAAGAACAAAGATATTCTGGACTCGATCTTCGGGCAATAGGATAGCTGGCAATGGCGACTCTGAAAGAGAAAATCCAAAAGGCCCGAGATGCTGGGGTCCCGGACTCGGAGATTTGGGCCAAGGTCCAAGCGAGCCCGGAGTATCAGAAGGCCCTAGCAGCGGGCCAAACTGCTGACACGGTCTCGTCCTACCTGGGCTTCAAGTCCGATGTGCTGGGAACTCCGATCTCCTCTGGCGGCGGAGCTCCCCAGTCCCCCGACGCTATCACGGCGGAAAACCCGAACCCTGTTAACAGCAGCAATGTTGTCAGCAAGATCGGGAAAGTCGCGGGTCTTGCAGGGGCTGGTCTTGTGAAAGGGGCCGTGGAGGGCACTGTTGGCTTGCCGGGGACCATCCTGGGCCTCGAAGACCGTTTCCTGCCAACGGCGGCGACGGACTTTCTCAAAAAGCACCCTGACGTTAATCTGCTTGTCAATGGGCCGCTCGGAGTTCTCGACAATGCCCTGGGAGGGAATTCCCTGCCGACTGGGCAGAGCCTTGAGGGGCACATGAATGCCCTGGGCCTGGATGCTGGTGAGCCGCAGGGCAAGCTGGAAAATTATGTCGACGCGATGAGTCGGGGCGCTGGAGCTGGCATTGCGACAGCGCCTCTCGGAGGGGTCGGCGTCGTCAGCGGGGCAAGCATGGGAGCCCTTTCGGGCTTGGGGGCCGAGACGGCCCATGAGCTCGTTCCGACCGGCCCCTTTTCCGAAGTGGCCCCTCTCGTCGGGGGCCTCATCGCGGGGCTGCCCTCCGGCGGGACGATGGCTGCGATTGCTAACAATTCGGTGAAGAGGCTTGTCGGAACGGCCGAGGGGGAGGCCGCTCGGGTCGGGCAAGATTTCTTCGGACTGCAAGGCGCTGCGAAAGAAGCCGAAGCAGCCCATGGCGAACTGCTGTCGGGAAAGAAGGATTTGCTGCTGGAGCACCGACAACAGCAAATGGATTTGGACAACGCCCACCAACAGCTCGTCGCGCAGACTCAGGCCGATGCTGCCAATCGAATTGCCGCTATCACAGCCCCGGCGGAAAAGACCATCTCCGACATCGCGGATGCCCATGGGACGAGCGCGAATTTGCAGCAGGCCGGCAGCGCTCTGCAAGACGATGCGACCAAGTGGCTTGGGCAAATGGACCAGAAACAGCAGGCCATCTGGCAGCCTGTCGATGCGAAAATCCCCAATTCGACGCCGATGACGCTGGACAATTTCAAGAAAGCCCTGGCGGACATTAACACCCATGGGGGAGTCCTCGAGCCGCTCAATCGCTATTTCAAGCCCCAGATTGCAAATCAGTTGGAAGACACGCTGGGTCATATCGAGGCCGGCCAGCAGCTCGGCGCCGTGGCCCCGCTGACGTATGGGGACATGCGGACTTTGAGGACTTCCCTTGGAAAGGCCCTTTCGGACCCAAAGATTTTGGCCTCCCTGGGAGACTCGAATGCACGGCAACTCTACGGCGCACTTACTCAGGACATCCGCTCTGGCATCCAGCCTCTCGGCCTGGCTGATCAATTCGACGCAGCTAATGCTGCGAGTTCCAAGCTTTACGACTTTGCCGGAAACGACCTCAGCAAGCTGGTCAAGAGCGGAACTGATCGAGGTAACTTGGACCCAGAAACTATCGCCAATCGTCTCTCGGCTCTCGGCAAAAGAGGGGGCACCCTTCTGGCGAGCCTTCGAGAACAGCTGCCGGACTCGGTGAATGAGCTGGCGAGCGCAGTAATTCGTCAGGGCAAGTGGGGTGATATGAGCCCGGAGGCTAAAGCTGCCCTGGTGCCAAATGTTGATGCCCGGGCTTCGCTGGAAGCCGCCCATGCGGCAAAAACTGCTGGGGCAGAGCCGATCCAGGCCGAGGCGAGCCAGAAGATTGCCGACTCGGCGGCGGACCTTGACCAGGTCAGAAAGTTGCAAAAGGCCGAAGTCCTGGCTCACGATGTCAGGATCAATCAAAGCGCCAAAGAATTGGCCGCGAAGAAAGCCCAGGCGGAAATTGCCCAGCAGGCTATGTCCGATGCAGAAGGCGCGTTGGAGAGGATCAAGGCCAATTTTGCCAAACGAGAAGGCGGGAAGGCCTCAGTGCAACAGCTCTTGAAGTCCGACCTCCTCGAGCGAGCCGGCAGCGTCGCGACTAATTTCCTTGGTTTCCCCGACGCCCTTTCCAGCACTGTCCGCCTTGGCCTCGGGGCTCTGCCGCTGATCAAGCCCGCAGCGGCCTTCCTTGCCCGGAACCCGGATTTGGTGACTCAGCCCCTCCGGAGTGCCTACATCGGCAATACGGCTGTGCAAAACTCGATGGCCCCTGGAGGCAGCATCCCAGGCAAGAAGGGGCCGCTGGAGCTGTCGGTGCGGCCGAAAAGGAATGCTCTAGGGCCGTAAGATTTCTGGCAGAAAGGTGGCCACGACGCGAAAGGAGGCCCGCCATTGGGCCTTTTTCTTTGCCCGCATTGGGAGCCCGACCTTCGTGTCAACGCCCGTGCCACGTCCGTTTTCATCCCGTGCATTTCCTTCCCGGTGCCGACCGAAGGGCCTTTTCTTCCCGCCACCAAACCCACCTTGCGAGTCGACTCGCAAACCTGACTCCAGGCTTTTGCCACTGGGCCTCCAACGCTTCGCGTAGTCCTTCGGACTCACTCAACGCCCGGTCCCCACTTGGGCCGAGGGACCCAATCGTCTTGAGTTCCGCCGACACGGGCGATGATGTTGGCAGCTTCGGCGGCTTTGATGATGGACTCGATTTTCTCATGCGGGACTCTTTCGAGGAGGAACTGTCGGATAGCCTCTCCTTTGACCTTGCGCTCGGCCAGGGGTTTTCCGGCCATGCTTCCAAACTTGGCTGTCACATACATATGCATTTCGGAGATGACGTCTTTGTCCGACTTCCCGACCATGGCACGGAAGATATCCGGCATCACTCGCTCGGCCTCGAGCATCCAGCCCAGGGCGCGATCGCAATCCTCCAGTCGGATGACCATTTCGTTCGAGCGCGAGATGCTAGCAATAAGGGCCAGTTTGAGGGCAAAGACTCCTCGGGTCTTGCAATAAAATTGGAGTTTCGAATGATTGGGGACGGGCAATTCCCCGCTCATGTACCATTGGTCGATGAAGAGCATGGCTTCTTCCTCCCACTGCATGTTGCCGAAGAGGCCACGGAATTGGGAAAGCCGGTGGAGGATCTTGCTGCGAAGCCCCTCTTCCCGCTTTGCTTTGTAGAAGAGGGAGAGCTTCGGGGTCTCGCTGGAATAGATCATCATCAGCCTTCGGCCGAGGCCAGTGGACCAAGCGTCTTCGGGGAACAAGCTGGCCAAGTAAGACGGCTGGACCCCTGCGAGCATGTTCAACTGCGGGTTGTCGATGATGGTTTTTTGCTGCTTGCCGTGACGCCTTCTTTCCTCATGCCTCGATTTGTTATTCCAGATCGAATTCAGGGTCCCAATGTATTCCATGTCGTATTTCGGGACGAGGACGGAGAATTCCTCGGCTGCGACGAGGAGAGAGTGGTACTTGAACGGGGGTTGCCCTGGTGGAATGAAGGTCGTCGCGGCCTCGGCCATGGAGTCGATCAGGCTCGCGTTTGTCATGCTGTCCCCGGCGACGTGGAAGGCGGGAATTTTTGTCCCGGGCTCGCAGGCGTCGACCCAGAGCTGCCGGACGTCTTCGATCACTTACTTGCCCTCTCCTGGGGGTGCGACCAAGAGGGTGTACATATTCGGAAAGAATGTCCCATCTCCGTTGTCGATCCAGACCCTGCGCTCGAAGGA
>Ga0105238_10000267_pt1 | contig 58437 bp, 55 predicted proteins | sample KBSC34metaG_FD_81526 | JGI IMG/M metagenome (GOLD analysis project Ga0105238, IMG submission 81526) | Corn rhizosphere microbial communities from Kellogg Biological Station, Michigan, USA - KBS C3-4 metaG | ecosystem: Host-associated > Plants > Roots > Rhizosphere > Soil | place: Michigan, USA...
CAAGGCGGCGCTGCGCAACGCCCTCGCCGCCGCCGGCGTCCAGCGCGTCGTCGCCCTCGGCGGCGCCGGCCCGGAGATCGGCCTGCCGCATGACGGCTTCTACCCGCTCCATCGTTTCGTCCGCTGGGTGAACGACGAGGGGTGACGGGAAGCGATGCCTCTGACCGTCCGATATCCGAAGATCGACTATTCGAACATCCCGGCGCATTGGGCGCGGAATATCGCTTTCGCACAGGACCGTAATTCGGCGTCGCTCATTCCGACGCCGGTCGAGCCGTGGCTTATCAAGCTGCTTCAGTCGGTCATCGACAAATTGTTCGAAGACGATCCCAAGCTGCGCGAGGACGTGCTGGGCTTCATCGGTCAGGAGTCGCAGCATTACCGGCAACACAACCTGTTCAACAAGGCGATGATCGCCCGCGGTTATCCCCGCCTTGCCGAATTCGAGCGCGTGCTGGCCGACGAGCTGGCGATGTTCCTGAAAACCCGTTCGCCGAAATTCCTCTTCGCCTACGCCGATGGCTTCGAATCCCTCGGGGCGGTCTCGGGCGGGATCTGGTTCGAGAAGAGCGACAGCCTGCTGGAGGGCGCCGATCCCAACGCCGTGGCGCTGTGGAAATGGCACATGGCGGAGGAGTTCGAGCATCGCGAGATATGCTTCAAGGTCTATCATGCCTTGTTCGGCAGAGGCCTCTGGAACGCCGTCGTCAACGGATACTTTTACAGGGTGTACGGCTTCATCTGCGCCATGCGGCATCTGGGCGGGCACAAGGCTCGCATGCTGGACTACTTGCTGGCCGTCGATCGCCAGACGATGAGCGCGGCGGAAAAGAGGAAGCTCGATGCGGATTTGAAGGAGTTCGCCGCCTTCCAGCGAAAGCACTTCCTGGTCCAGCTGCTGAAGAATTTCCTGCCCTGGTACAATCCCGGCAGGAAGCGGATGCCGCGCGGCCTCCAGGACTATCTGAAGCAGTTCGAGCCCGATGGCGGCTACGCCCGCTCGGCGGCCGGACCGGCGCAAAGCTGAACCGGCGTGACATGCCGGGCCGCGGTCAGCTGGACGTCCGGTCCTGCTCGGCCAGCCACTGGCGGTGGCGCTCGAAATGCACCGCCGGGTCGCGCTCCACGAAGATGCCGCTGGCGCGGGCCAGCACCGCGCCGGTTGCCACCAGCCGCAGCTCGCCGACATTGTACCACTTGCCGTTCTCGCGCCGGTCGACCCAGGCGGTGGCTTCCAGATCGCGTTCGATCGGCACCGGCTTCAGGAACTCGATCGTCAGCGTGCCGGTCACCGCCATATGGCCGCTGAGGATCGCGATATGGCCGAGGATTTCGTCCAGCGCCGCCGCGGTCCACCCGCCATGGGCGACGCCGGGTCCGCCCTCCTGGTCGCGCGGGCAGTGCAGCCGGGTGACGGTCCGGCCGAATTCGACCAGACGTTCTTCCTCCAGCCCCAGCCGGCACAGCCCGGTCGCGCGGCAGCTGTAACAGAGCACCAGCTTGCCGCCGCCGCGGATCTGGTCGATCACGCTCTCGGGCAGGGCGCTGTCAGTCATGGATATATCTCCCGTGCCTTCAGGAGGCCCTGAGCCTCATGCCGCCCCGGCCGGTCGCTTCCAGCTCGGTCAGCTGCGCCGCCAGGTGCCTGCGCCACCATTGCTCGGCGCCGGGCCGGTCATGCGCGGTCAAGAGCTCGATCAGCTTTTCCTTGGCGCGGATATGGGCGGCGAGCGCTTTCTCCCGGCCCGCACCCTGGCCGGAAATCTCGTCGCCCACCAGGCTGGTCTGTGCCGCGATCAGCTGGCGGAAGATCAGCAGCATCGCCGAGAGCGTCTTGTTGGGGCAGATCTCGGCGAGGATCTGATAGAAATTCTCATGCTCGCGGGAAAAGCGGACGATGTCGGCCATGACCGATTTCTGCGCCGCGACGGATTTCGACAAGCGGGCGATCTCATCCGGCTTCGCCCGTTCGGCGATGAAGCCGATCATGCAGGGCTCGAGGTCGAGGCGCGCCTCGGTGAAGTCGAACTGGGTCGCCCCGTGGGCCTCGAGATAGATGCCGGTATGCTCGGCGACCATGCCGATATCGGGCAGGCTGTAGCGCGCACCACCCGTCGCCCCGCGCGCGATCCGCACCAGCTGCTGCGATTCGAGCAGCCGCAGCGCCTCGCGCACCGTGGCGCGCGACACCGCGAAGCGGGCGCGAAGCTCGCTCTCCGAGGGCAGGGGATCGCCGGGCTTCAGCGTCGTCTCGCGCATCTCCTGCCGCAGCCACCGGGCGATCACCTCGGCCGTCTTCGGCACCTTGATCGCCGTGCGCCGGATGGGTGCGTCTCTCATCGATTCGGCGGCGTCTGTCATCGGTCCAGCATAGCGCAACACGCGGCATGTTCAATTAGGTCTATAATTGACATCATTCGACATTTGCTGCAAGGTCCGCCCACTCATTGAAGGGGATTTTCCATGACCGCGCAGCAAACCAAGATCTGGGTGAATTCGGCCGACAGCCACGTGCTGGAGCCGGACGATCTGTGGACGGCGGGCCTGCCGCGGCATCTGCGCCAGCGCGGCCCGCGCGTGGTGCGGGAAGAAAAGCACGACGTCTATTACATCGATGAGAAGAAGGTCTTCTGGGTGAAGCCCGACATGACCGATGCGATCTCTCCGCCCGGCATGGTCAATCTCGACCTGCGGCTGGCCGACTTGGACGAGCAAGGCATCTGGTCTGAGGTGGTGTTCGCCTCGACGGGCCTCTGGATTACGGTGATGGCGGACCGCGAACTCGCCCGCGAATCCTCGCGGCTCTATAACGACTGGGCCCATGCCGACCTGATCAAGCGGTCCGAACGCTACCTGCCGGCCGCGCTGCTCTCCTCGGTCAGCATCGAGGACGCCATCCTGGAGGCGAAACGGGTGGCCAAGCTCGGCTTCAAGGCAATCTGCCTGCCGACCACGTTGCCCAGCCATCTCGAATACAACATGGCGGAATGGGATGGGCTGTGGGCGGTGGCGGAGGAGACCGGCATGGTCGTCTGCTTCCATGTCGGCACCGGCTCGGCTGAGCTGGTCGTCACCCGCGGGCCGGGCGGGGCGCTGATCAACTATTGGGAGACGACGGTTCCAGCGCAGCGCTGCGTCGTGCACATGGTGTCGAGCGGCGCGCTCGACCGCTTCCGCAAGCTCAAGGTGCTGACGGCGGAGGCCGGCGCCGCCTGGGTTCCGGCCCTGGCCGACCGGCTGGACGAGGCTTTCCGCCAGCACAACGCCTATGTGCGCCCGAAGCTGGAGCGCACTCCCGGAGAGATCATCAAGGCGCAGGTCTATTCCTCCTTCCAGCATGACGAGACGGCGCTGCCGTCGGTCCGCTTCCTCGGCTTCGACAATGTCCTGTGGGGCTCGGATTACCCGCATCTGGAGGGCACCTTCCCGCGCACTCAGGAAGTCCTGCATCACCTGTTCAAGGACGTGCCCGACGCCGTACGCCACCGCGTGACCCTGGGCGCCTTCGAGGAGCTGTTCGGCGTTTCGATGCCGAAGGCGCTGGCGGCGTGAGCTCGGCCAACCGGCAAGCGACGATCGCCGGTCTCTACGTCACCCGCCAGGCACGGAAGCTGGAGGGGCGGGGTCCGCTCGAGCTGCAGATGGAGGCCGTGAAGGGCGCGCTCGCCGATGCGGGGCTCGATCCGCGCGAAGTCGACGGCGCCGCCGTCGCCTGGACCGGCCCCGGTGGCGCGACCGACGAGGTCGCCAGCTGGGCGCCCTTCTTCAAGACGCCGCTCCGCTGGACCGCCGAGCACTATATGGATAATGCCGGCGCCCGCGCCGTGCTCAAGGCCGGCGCGGCGATCGAGGCTGGCCTATGCGATGTCGTCGTCATCGGCAGCGGCGCCGTCGGCCTGTTCGAACCGGGCGGGGCGGCGGTAGGCTCCAGTAACGGGCACGAATTCGCCGACCCGTTCGGCTCCTCCGCCATGGCGCAGTTCGCGCTGGTGGTGCAGCGCTATATGCACGAGTTCGATGTCGCGCCGGAAAAGCTGGCCCATGTCGCCGCCACCATCCGCAATCACGGCCATGTCAATCCAGAGGCGGTGATGTTCGGCGCCGGGCCCTATACGGTGGACGACATCCTGGCCTCGCCGATCATCGCCTCGCCGCTGCACCGGCTGGAATGCAGTCTCGTGGCGGAGGGCGCCTGCGCATTGGTGATGACGACGGCAGAGCGTGCCCGCGACCTGCGCCAGACACCGGTGGCGCTGCTCGGCGGCGGCATGGAATTCTGGGCCGGCGCCTATGCCAATCCGCCGCTCTATCGCGACATGCGCCATATGGGCCGCGACGCCTGCGCCCGCATGTTCGGCAAGGCCGGGGTAACGGCCACGGACATCGATGTCTTCTCGCTCTACGACGCTGTCTCGTTCGAGGTCGTGCGCCAGTTCGAGATGCTGGGCTTCTGCGGCGAGGGCGAAGGCGGGGACTTCACGGCCGGCGACCGCCTGACCTTGGCCGGCGACTGCCCGACCAATCTCGACGGCGGGATTCTGTCGCACAGCTGGATCGGCACCGGCCAGCTGACGCTCAAGGTCATCGAATGCGTCCGCCAGCTGCGCGGCACGTGCGGCCCGCGTCAGGTGCCCGCCGCGGAGCTGGCGCTGGCCACCAATGCCGGCTCGGGCGCGCAGCACATCGAAATGGCGCTGTTCGGGCGGGGCTGAGCCTGAATGCATCGCATCCGCGAACTCTGACCGGCCCGGCTGGACGCAGGCGGCGGCCGCCCTGACCATCGCCCGGCATAGCGGGCGGGGAAGAGATGGCATCGACGGCGGTCCTGGAATGGCGCGCTCATTGGCGCGTGGTCGTCGGTTCTGCGATCGGCATCGCCAGCGGGCTTTCGATCTGGTCCTTCGTCGTCAGCTCCTTCGTCGAGCCGCTGCAGGCCGCCTTCGGCTGGTCGCGCGGCGAGATCGCCCTGGCCTTCAACGCCAATATCGCCGCCGCCTTGCTCTCGCCTGTCGCCGGTCATCTGACCGACCGGTTCGGCGTGCGGCCGGTTCTCCTCGTCGCGATGACCCTGCTCGGGATCGACTACCTCGCCATGGCGAACATGAACGGCTCGCTGCCGCTCTATTACGCGCTCTATACGGTGCAGACGGTGATCGGCATCGGCACCACGGGCATCACCTTCGCCCGGGCTGTCAGCAGCTGGTTCGAGGCATCGCGCGGCCTGGCGCTGGCGGGTTCGCGTGTCGGGCTGGGTGCGATCGGCGGTGTGCTGCCGCTGCTGGTCTATGGCGCCGTGGCCCGGTTCGGCTGGCAGGGCGGCTATTACGCGCTGGCGGCGCTGGCGCTGGGAATCGGGCTGCCGGTCTCATGGTTCCTGGTGCATGAGCGGCACACTGACCGGGCGCCCGGGGCATCGCGAACCGGGGCCGACAGCCGCGGCGCATGGCGCCTTCTGGCCGACCGGCGGGTGCTCGTGCTCTGTCTCGCCGGCGGCCTCACCTTCGCGCCGCTGATCGGCATCATGGGCCAGCTGCAACCGATCCTGACCGACCGGGGGCTCTCGCCGGACACGGCCGCCGGGCTGCGCGGCCTGCTTGCCGTCGCCGTGCTCGTCGCGACGGCAGGCACCGGTGTCTTCCTCGACCGGCTGTGGGCGCCGCTCGTCGCCTGCATCGCGACGTTGGGGCCGGTTCTCGGCTGCCTTCTGCTCGCCGGTGCGCATTCGGCGGCGGAACTCGGCCTGGCCATCGTGCTGGTCGGCCTGGCTCATGGCGCCGAGATCAATATCCTCGCCTATCTGACGGCACGCTATTTCGGCATGCGTGCCTATGCCACGATCTATGGCCTCAATGTCATGACGATCAGCCTGTTCTCGGCCGCCGGCGGCGCGCTGTTCGGTCAGGCCTACGACCGGCTCGGCAATTACAGCGCGGTGCTGCTCGCCGGCGCGGCCTGCTTCGCCGTGTCGGCGCTCTGCTACCTGGCGATGGGCCGCTATCCCGAGGTGCCCGGCCTGGCAGGGGAACGCGCGGCCGCCAGGGCCTGACGTTCAGTCCACGAACAGCCGCGGCTCGCCGTCGACGGTCTCGATCCGGCCTTTGATGCCGGTCGGCTCCCGCTCGAACCGCGCCGTGCGGTCGGGCCAGCTGGTCAGCAGGACCTGGCCGTCGACCGAGTCCAGCTTCCATTCGGTGAAATCGAACCGACCGCCCGAACCGTCGCAGGGATCGAAGACGAGCAACGGTCCGATCCAGGTAAGGCGCGCCGGGGCGAGGCCGGCTTGCGCCAGCCGTTCCCAGGCGCCCGGCTGGGCGGAAACGCGGCCGATCCGGCGCATGACCGCGATCGGGTCGTGGCCCGCGGCGGCCAGGCCGTCCAGCGTGACGGACGAGACGCCGAACAGATGGTCGACCGTGAAGCGCCGCGTATACATCTCCAGCCGGCCGGCATCCCAGACCAGCGGCATCACCGTGGCGAAGCGCGCCCTGCGCTGGAAGGTGACGTGCAGCCACGGCCAGATCTGCGCCGACTGGGCATGATTGATCATGTAGAGCACGAACTGATCGGGCTTCAGCTCCATCAGATCGGCCATTTTGCCGGCCCATGCGGTGTCGCGTTCGATCTCCGGCCAGCTCACCGGCAGCGGCGCGATGCCGGACGGGAACTCGGCTTGGCCGACGCCCCACAGCGTTGCCGCGCCCGGCACCGGGCTTTGCCGAAGGCCGCGCAGGTAGCCGCCGAGGGCGGCGATCTCGGCACGGCCCGCATCGTGGGCGAGGCCGCCGTAAAGTCCGTATTGCACCATGCCTCTGCCCTCTCAGTCCTTCGCCGTGCGCGGAATCTTGTGCGGCGGCCCCAGCTTCACGATCTCGGCGGCGGGGATCAGCACGATCTCGGGCACGATGCCGGTTGCGCGGGAGACTGCCCCGCGCAGCGTTTCCGCCAGAACCGCCAGGTCCGGCGCGCCGTCATAGCCGACACGCAGCCGCAAGACGTCCATGTCCCGCTCCGGCCGGATGATCTGGAACATGCCGGCGGCGGTCTCGGGCGTCTCCTCGATCGCGCTCCAGATGTCGCGCGGCATCACGCTCCGCCCGGCGACGATGGTCTCGTCGGTGACGCGGCCGAGCGGCCAATAGCGGGCGTGGGTCCGGCCGCAGGCGCAGGGCGCGGCGGTCCAACGCACCAGGTCGCCGGAGCGGAACCGGACCAGCGGGTCGGTGCGGTCGACCAGCGAGGTGATCACCATTTCGCCGCGCTCGCCGTCCGGGGTGGGCAGGCCGGTCAGGGGATCGATAACCTCGAACAGGACCAGGTCTTCCCAGGCATGGAACCCGTCGCGCGCCTGGCATTCCCAGCCGGTGCCGCAATCGCCCAGGCTGCTGAACTGGTAGACCGGCGCCTGCCAGCGCTCCATCAGTTCCCGCGCCTGCTTGCCCATCGGCTCGCCGCCATAGGCGAGGCATTTATAGCTCGAGAACACATCGCGCATGTCGATGCCGCGCTCCGCTTCCAGCCGCGCCAGGCCATAGATCAGGACCGAGCTCAACAGGAACATGAAGGTCGGCCGGTATTTCAGCGACCAGTCGACGAAGCGCGGCAGGTCGGCCGCATCGTGGTTGAAGAAGATCGGGATCGCCCCTGCATCGCGGAAGCAGAGATGACCGACGCTGCGCAGGACCGCGTCGATGTCGGCGACATAGTCTCCGGGGCGCAGCCCCAGCTCCCACATCTCGCGCGGCGTCCAGATCCAGTCCCCCGGGTCGGTCCAGCGCTCGCCGAAGATCGTCGGATCGCCGGTCGTGCCGGAGCTGGTGCCGATCAGCGTCAGATCGGAAGGGTCGATGCACAGCACTCCGCCGAATCCGTCGTCGCGGCTGTCGCGGTGGTGCCGCAGCGCATCTTTGTCGATAAAGGGAACGAGGCGCCTGAAATCGGCCGCCGACCGGATGTCCGCGGCGCTTATCCCGGCCTTGGACCAGGTCTCGCGCACCAGCTGGGAGCGCTCGTAAACATAGCCCACCTGCTCCAGCAGGCGCTGCTCCTGCAGGGCTTCCAGCCGGTCGCGCGCGATGCCTTCGATCGGGTCGTAGAACCGCCGTTCCTGGTCCTTAACTCTCGCTGTCAGCATCGATCCTCCCGCTGCGCCTGCTCCCGCCGATGCGGGTGCGGCATGCTCTAACCACCGCAGCCCGGCCATCCCGTCAATGCGAATCCCCCGGAAACGGTCGGTTTCGCCGGACTCATCGGAATACCGATGTGTGCTCGGGGCGCGTATGTTCGCCGTGATGGGCATCGTATACCGGACCCCAGCGAGTTGAAGAGATAGCCACGAACATGCCGAGCTTCGGACCGGAAGGTTCCCTGACCGCCTTTACGCTTCCGGCCGTGCTGGACGAGTTGGCGCGGTCGCGGCCGACGCATCTGGCGGTGGCCTGCGGCGAGGACCGGCACGATTACCGTGCGCTGCGCGACCGCGCGCTGCGCCTGGCAAGCGGCCTGGCCGCGGCGGGCGTTCCACAAGGCGGCCGGGTCCTGTGGCTCGGCCAGAATTCCCACCGCGTGCTCGAAGGTGTGCTCGCCTGCGCCTATCTCGGTGCCATGTTCTGCCCGGTGAACTGGCGGCAGAGCGCCGGCGAGCTCGCCTTCGTGATCGACGATCTGCAGCCCGCCGTCATCTTCTGGCAGGACGAGGAGATCGGCGCGGCCGTGCAGGAAGCCCGCACCCTCGCCACCTGGCAGAAAGGCCTCTGGCTGCAGCATGACGGCGACAGCGGCTACGAAAAGCTGATCTCCGCGGCGTCGCCGACGGCTCCGGACCGCGCCGTCGATCCCGCGGATCCGGTACTGATCGTCTATACCGCGGCCTTCCAGGGCCAGCCCAACGGCGCGATGATCAGCCAGACCGGGATCCTGATGCAGGATCTGGTCGTGCAGAGGGTCCAGGATCTGTCCTGCGAGACGGTGTTCCTCAATTCCGGGCCGCTGTTCCATGTCGGCACGCTGATGACCACCTTCGCCACCTTCCATATCGGCGGGACCAACATCTTCATTCGCCGCTCGGACGGCGAGGCGCTGGCGCGGACGATCCATGACCATCGCTGCACCTTCGCCTTCCTGGTCGGCAAGCAGTGCCACGACATCGTCCAGGCAAACGCGGACGGCCGCTACGACCTCACCTGCCTGACCTCGCCGCCCTTCTTCCCCGAATGGGATGCGATGGTGACGATCAATCCCGGGGACCTGCGCAATGGCCCCTACGGCTACGGCCAGACCGAGGCCGACGGGCTCATCACCTGGACCTTCTATGGCCAGGGCATCGGTACGCACGGCCGCGTTTCCCCCATCACCCAGCTGCGTATCGTCGGGACGGACGATGAGGACAGGCCCGATGGCGAGGTCGGGGAGATCGTGCTGCGCGGCCCCACCGTCATGAGCGGCTACTGGAACCGGCCGGACATCAATGAACAGCGCCAGCGCGGCGGCTGGCACCACACCAACGACCTGGGGCGGCGTGAGGCGGACGGCTCGATCACCTTCATCGGCCCCAAGACCCAGATGATCAAATCCGGGGTCGAGAACATCTATCCGGCCGAGGTCGAAAGCTGCCTCAGGCGGCATCCGGCGGTTGCCGACGCGGCGATCATCGGCATCCCCGACCCGCAATTCATCCAGACCGTCAAGGCGATCGTCCAGCTGAAACCGGGCAGCCGGATCGACGCGGCCGAGCTGATCGAGCATTGCCGCGCCAGCATGGCGTCCTACAAGAAACCGCGCTTCGTCGAATTCGTCGATGCCCTGCCGCGCACGCCGGTCGGCTTCGTCGATTACCGTGCGCTCGACGCGGCGTTCGGCGGGGGCAATTACCCCGGCGGCGCGCTGAGGGGCAGCTGATGCTCGAGCCCCCGGTCAAGGACTACGAGGTCAAGGCCACCGAGCTGACCCGGCCGTTCTGGGACGCGGTGCGCGCGGGCCGGCTGATCGTGCAGCGCTGCTCGGCCTGCGGGAAGACCTTCTTCCGCCCCGAGGTCGCCTGCCCGCACTGCCTGTCGACCGAATGGCGCTGGGTGGAAAGCAGCGGCCGGGGCACGCTCTACAGCTTCTCCGTCGTCCATCGCGCGCCGTCGCCGGCCTTCACGGCGCCGTTCATCTTCGCCGCGATCGACATGGAGGAAGGCTGGACCCTGTTCTCCAATGTCATCGGCATCGCGCCGGACGAGGCGAAGATCGGCATGACGCTCAGGGTCAGCTTCGAGCATCCGTCCGGTACGCTCTCCTTGCCGCTGTTCAGGCCCGCCGATGACTGATTTGTCCCCTCTCTTCCAGCCGCTGACGGTCCGGGGGCTCACCATGCCCAACCGGATCGTCATGTCGCCGATGACCCGCGAATTCTCCCCCGGCGGCGTGCCGGGCGAGGATGTGGCCGGCTATTATGGCCGCCGCGCGGAAGGCGAGGCGGGCCTCATCATCACCGAGGGCGTCGGTATCGATCATCCGGCCGCGGTCGACAAGGATCGCATCCCGGTGCTTTACGGCGAGGCCGCGCTTTCGGGCTGGCGGCGGGTGACCGACGCCGTGCATGCGGCCGGCGGCCGGATCATCCCCCAGCTGTGGCACCAGGGGGTGATGAAGGAGCCCGGCATCGGCCGGCATCCCGCGGTTCCCTCCTGCCGCCCGTCGGGCGTGTGGGGAACGCCGGGCATGACGGCGCTCGACGAAGGGTTGATCGCGCGGCTCAGCGAGCCGACCCGGCCGATGAGCGAAAGCGAGATCGCCGACGTGGTCGCATCCTATGGGCGCTCCGCGGCCAATGCGATGATGGCGGGCTTCGACGGCATCGCCATCCATGGCGCGCACGGCTATCTGCCTGACGCTTTCCTGTGGGCCGGGACCAACCGGCGGACCGATCGCTGGGGCGGCGACCATGTCGCACGCACCCGCTTCGCGGTTGAGATCGTCCGGACCATCCGCGCCGCGATCGGCCCGGACAAGCCGATCGTCTTCCGCTTCTCGCAATGGAAGCAGCAGGACTTCAAGGCGCGGCTGGCCGAGACGCCCGAACAGCTCGGCGAGATACTCGGCCCTATCGCCGACGCCGGTGTCGATGTGTTCGACGCCAGCACCCGCTATTTCGACACGCCGGCCTTTGCGGACTCGCCGCTCAATCTCGCCGGCTGGGCCAGGAAGCTGACCGGCAGGCTGGCCATGACCGTTGGCGGCGTCGGCCTCGACAAGGGCATGTACGACACGGTGAAGGATGGCGGCCGCACGACCCTCAATCTCGACCCGCTGGTGGCGCGGCTGTCCGCCGGCGAGTTCGACCTGGTCGGGGTCGGCCGCTCGATCCTCAACGATCCGGCCTGGACGCGGAAGGTACGCGCCGGCGAGCCGCTGGCGCCGTTCGACCGCGCCGCGCTGGACCGGCTGACATGAGCGCCGGCCGGCTGCCCTCGGCTGCCGCGCTGATGCGCCGGGCGGAGGAGACGACCGGCCTTTCCGATTGGGGCGGCGACCTGTTCCGCCGGCCTTTCGAGGTGCTGATCGACGACCTGAACGGCGAGGCCGACTTGCATGCGTTGGGCGCCCGGCGGGCCGAACGGCGGCTCTCCGACACGCTGACCATGCGGCTGAGGCTGGTGGCCGACCGCAAGCGCTTTCCCGGGATTGCCGAGGAGAAAATCGAGCGTCCCGTCTTCGTCATCGGCCTGCCGCGCTCTGGCACGACCTTCTTCCACAACCTGCTGTCGGCCGACCCGGCGAACCGCTCGCCGGCGACGTGGGAGATCATGTATCCCTCGCCGCCGCCGGCCGAGGCGGGGCGCGACACCGATCCGCGTATCGCCGAGGCCGAGGCGGCGATGGCCGAGGTCGGCTTCCTGGAGGAGGAACTGCAGGCGATCCATCCGTTCGGCGCGCGCCGGCCGGAGGAGTGCAATTTCATCTGGGAATTGTCGCTGCTCAGCGTCAACTACATGGCGTGGTGGCACGTCCCCAACTATCGCAAGCTGCTCTACAGCATCGATTTTCGCGCGGTCTACCAGGAGCACCGGCGGGTCCTGCAGCACCTCCAGCATCGGCACCGGCGCGATCGCTGGGTGCTGAAGACGCCGGCGCACATGGCCTGGCTCAGCGATCTGTTCGCGGTCTATCCCGACGCCTGCCTGATCCAGTGCCACCGCGATCCGGCCAAGATCATCCCGTCGCTGTCGAATAACCTGGCCGTCTGGCGCAAGACCTTCTCAGACGTGGCGCCCCAGGGCGATTTCGGCATGCTGGAGCTGCAGGCGGCGGGCCTTGAGAACGTCGCCCGCTTCCGCGCCCAGCCCGGGTTCCGCGACCGGTTCTTCGACGCCCACTACCTCAAGGTCCAGGCCGATCCCGTCGCCGTGCTGAAGCAGGCCTATGCCGCGTTCGGCATCCCGCTCGATACTACGCGCATGGCGGCGATCCGGGCCTGGATGGCGCACGACCGCGAGGGCCACGCAGCCGGTGCCAGGCATAGCTACCGGCTGGCCGACTACGGCCTCGATTACGCCGCGATCGACCGTGTGATGGGCGCCTATATCCGCACCTTCGGCGTCGAGCTCGAACGATGACGGCGGCACGGGCAGCATCCGACGAAGCGTGGCGTGCCTATCTCAGGGTCATCGACGAGGCGCGCACGCTGGTGCTCGACTCCGACTGGGCGCGCACGCCGACCGACCGGGCGCAGGGGCTCTATTACATCCAGATGCTGCAAGCCTTCGGCTTCAACATCTATACCGCGCCGCGGCAGGCCTATCCGCATTTCTACACCCATTCGATCTTCATGCCGTTCGAATACGGCTTCGGGGCGCCGGCGCCGGACTTCTTCTATCATTGGACCTTCCTGGACGGCGCCCGCACCTACCGCATCCGGGGCCGGCGCGGCACCACCCGCTGGGCCGAGATGCAGGCCCAGCGCGGCTTCTGGGGCGACGCCGATCAGAGCCGCCTGGGCAACTGGGACTTCGACGATTTCGCCATCGACGCCGACGGACGGTTCGAGATCATCGCCTCGCCCGACCGCCACGACGGCAACTGGATGCAGCTGGATCCGGCCGCCCGCAACATCACGGTGATCGTCCGCGACGCCTATTATGACTGGGCTGCGGAGACAGGAATCGAGCTCCATATCGAGACGCTCGACCGCGGGGGCGACGCGCCGGTGGCGCACAGCGAAGACGAGATGAACCGCCGCCTCGCCGCCATCGGGGCGATGACGACGAAGGCGGTCCGGTTCTTCCTCGACTATAACGACCGGATCGCGGCAACCGTCGGGCTTAACGCCTTCTATGTCACGCCGATGCACAGCTCCGACGATGTCGGCGGCAACCCGCGCGCCAGCTATATGCAGATGCTCTACGATGTCGGTCCCGACGAGGCGCTCATCATCGAGACCGAGGTGCCGGATGCGCGCTATTGGAGCGTCCAGCTGGCCGATTACTGGTGGCAGACCTCGGACTACACTTACCATCACAGCTCGTTGAACGGCCATCAGGTCCGGCTGGACGCAGACGGCAAGGCGCGGCTGGTCCTGTCCCGTGCCGATCCCGGCGTGCCGAACTGGCTCGACCCGGTCGACAATCCGGCCGGCCTCGCGCAATGGCGCTGGTACCTGACCGGCGCGATGCCGACACCGGTGGTGCGGAAAGTCCCGTTCGCCGCGCTGCGCAGCCATCTGCCGGCCGAAACACCGGTCGTCGGCCCGGAGGCCCGCCGGGCTGCGATCGACGCGCGCCGGCGCGCCGTGCTGGGGCGGTTCGGCTTTTAAAGGGGACGGCGATGAATCTTCTCCATTTCGGTTTCAAGGTGAAGGACATCGCACGGTCGACCGCGCTCTACGCCGATCTCTTCGGCATCGTCTGGGATCCGATCCGTGAATATGACGTGCCCGTGACGGTCGATGGCGCGGCGCGGCGCAACCGCAGCTTGGTCACCCACGGAAAGACCAGTGACGGCATCGAGATCGAGATGGTCCAGCCGATCGATGGCGAAGTCACGGACGATATTGCGCTGGACGGCCGCGAAGGCATTTCCCATGTCGCCTTCAAAGTGATCGACCTGGCGGCGGAGAGAGCAAGACTCCGTGCTCGCGGAGTTCGCATCGTCGGGGAAGGCTCGGCGCCCCGGGCGGACTGGCTGTTCGTCGCCGACCCATGGCTCGGCGGAGCGCTGGTTCAGCTCGTGCAGCTGCACGGGGACAAGCAGCCGTGACCGCCGTGCAGATTTCCGCCATCCAGCCCTATCGTGTCGCCGTGTCGGATGCGGAGATCGCCGATCTCAGGATGCGGCTTGAGCGTATGCGCTGGCCCGATCAGCTGCCGGATGCAGCCTGGGACTACGGCACTGAGCGTGGTTACCTCCAGCAACTCTGCGATTATTGGCGCACGGAATTCGACTGGCGGGCTTTCGAAGCACGGTTCAACCGCTTTTCCCACTATGTCGCCGACGCGGACGGGCAGCGCCTGCATTTCTATCATGTGCGCTCGCCCGAGCCGGCGGCGCGGCCGCTGATTCTCTCGCACGGCTGGCCCGGTTCGGTGGCGGAGTTCCTCGATGTGCTGGGGCCGCTCAGCGATCCGGCGGCCCATGGCGGCAACCCGGCGGATGCGTTTCATGTCGTCGCCCCGTCGCTGCCGGGCTTCGGCTTCTCCGGCCCGACCGGGCGGCGCGGCTACCGCGCCCGGGACATCGCCGCCGCCTTTGACGGGCTGATGCAGGCGCTGGGCTACGGCCGATACTTCGCACAGGGTGGCGATTGGGGGACGCTGATCACCACTCTGCTGGCGGCGACCTATCCGGAGCGGGTGGCGGCGATCCATCTCAACCTGCTGCCTGGGACGCCGCCGGACCCGGCGAACCCCACCGAAGGCCTGAATGCCGAGGAGTTGGAGGGTCTGGAACGCGCCCGGCATTTCGCCGCATACGAAACCGGCTATCAGGCGATCCAGGGCACCAAGCCGCAGAGCCTGGCCTATGGCCTCACGGACTCGCCGGCGGGCCTGGCCGGCTGGATCGTCGAGAAATTCCGCGGCTGGAGCGATTGCGCTGGCGATGTCGAGGCGACCTTCGGCCGCGACCGGCTGCTGGACAATATCAGCGTCTATTGGCTGACCGGGACGATCAACTCCTCGATGCGGCTCTATTATGAGGAGGCCGGACCCGGCCGCCGTCAGCCCTTGCCGGACGTTCATGTGCCGACCGGGCATGCTGTCTTTCCGGCCGAGATCATCCAGACACCCCTGCGCTGGGCCGAGGCCAGGTTCAACATCGCCCGCTGGCAGGACATGCCGCGCGGCGGGCATTTCGCGGCGATGGAGGTGCCGGATCTGTTCGTCGAAGAGGTGCGGGCCTTCTTCCGCGACTATCGATAGCCAAATCACAGGCGCGCCAAATCACAGGCGCGATAGAGTCCAGAATCCTGCTGACCCCGGGCTGTGGCGGGTCCATCCTGCCGCCATCATCAGCGAGGCTTCATGGCGCCACCCGACCCACCCGGAACCGATCTGGGACCGGCGATCTTCATCATTGCCCACGGCCCGGTCGTTGCGGCCGGGCTGGCCGAAGGCCTGCACGCCGGCGGGGCGCGCGTCGCCGTACTGACCGACGCGGCGCGGCCGCTGCCGGCCGGCATCACTGCAATCCCGACCGGCTTCGACAGCCGTTCGTCCATTGAAAGCGCGTTGGACGCCGCGGTGGCCGCAGCGGGCCGGCCATCCTGCATCATCCATGCAGCGGCGCCTGCCGCGGCGCTTCGGTCGGCTTCCGTCGCGGACCTCGCCTATCCACACTGGCGGACGGACTGCCTGGGTGCGCTCAAGGCGAGCTTCCTGACCCTGCAGGCCTGCTTCACCCAGTTCCGGGATCATGGCACCCGCATCCTCATGGTCGGGCCTGCCCTGTCGCTGGTCGGGGCCGAAGGGCTTGTCCCGCTCACCACGGCGATCGAGGGGCAGCGGGCACTGGCCAAGTCGGCGGCCCGCCAGTGGGGGCGGCAGGGAATCATCGTCAATTGGCTGGCGGTCGCCTCGACGGTCTTCGCGCCTGCGCTGGCCGAAGCCAACCTGCCGCGCCCGGTCAGTCCCGAGCCGCTTGCGCTCGGCGCGGCGCCCGAACTGGCGGACCTGGTGCCGCTGATCTTCGCGCTGGCGGGCCCGGCAGGCGCGGTGCTGGCGGGGGCGACGCTATGCCTGGATGGCGGTGAGGTGATGACGCCATGAAATCGGGAATTCTCTCAGGCCGGACCGCCATCGTGTCGGGTGCCGGCAACGGCATCGGCCGCGGCATCGCGCTGGCGCTCGCCGCCGCCGGGGCCAATGTCATCGCTGCCGTCCGGCGCCGGGAAACCGGCGACGAGACCGTCGCCATGATCGCGGCGGAGGGCGGGGTCGGGTTTTCGGTTCAGGCCGACATCACGGTGCGGGCTGACGTGGAGGACGCAGTTGCGGCCACGGTCGCCCGCTTCGGCGGTCTCGACATCGTCATCCACAACGCCAACAGCGGAAGCTCCAGCCGTCCCGCCAGGCTGGAGGAGATTTCCGAGGCACTATGGGAGGAGCAGGGTGCGGTGGCGCTCGACGGCGCGCTGTTCCTGGCTCAGGCCGCTTATCCTCATCTGAAGGCCAGCGGCGCCGCGCGCTTCCTGGTGCTGACTTCGTCGCAGGGCCTGGCCGGCAATGGACGCAACGCGGCCTATTCAGCGTTCAAGGGTGCCCAGCGGGGGTTCGTCAAGGCGCTGGCGCAGGAATGGGGGCCTGACCAGATCACCGTCAACGCCATCGCCCCCACCGCCGAATCCGACGGCGCCGCCGCCTATTTCGCCGCCAATCCCGGCGTACGCGAACGTGTAGAGGGCCAGGTCCCGCTCCGCCGCGTCGGCTCGCCGCGCGACGATGTCGGCGACGCCGTGGTCGCCCTGTGTAGCCCCTACACCCGCTTCATCACCGGCCAGACGATCGGGGTGAATGGCGGGAACTATACGGCTCTCTAGCCGCCATAGAGTTCCCGCAGCCTGACCTTGTTCACCTTGCCGCTCGGCAGCGTCGGGAACTCGGCGACGAACGCGACGCTGCGCGGCTTCTTGTAGCCGGCAATGCGGTCGGTGCAGTGCTGGATGATGTCGTCGGCGCTGACGGTGGCGCCGGGACGGGGGATAATAATGGCTTTCACCGCCTCGCCCCACTTTCGGTCCGGCACGCCGATCACCGCCACGCCGGCCACGGCCGGGTGCTCGGCCACCGCCCGCTCGACCTCAAGCGAGTAGATGTTCTCGCCGCCGGAAATGATCATGTCCTTCTTGCGGTCGACCAGGAAGATGCGCCCGGCCTGATCGGCATAGCCGATGTCGCCGGTCCTCAGCCAGCCGTCGCGGTAGCTTTCGATCGTCGCCGCCGAGTTGTTCCAATAGCCGCTCGCCATCGCAGCTGAACGCAGCCACAGCTCGCCGGGCGCGCCGGCAGCGCAGTGCCGCCCATGGTCGTCGACGATGCGGATTTCGGCGTTGGTATAGGGCTGACCGATCGAGCCCAGCAGCGCGGCACCCGGCCCGTCGGGCTCATGCATATGCTTGGGCAGCGCGGTGCCGCTGCCCTCGGTCATGCCCCAGGAATTGACGAAGACCGGTCCCAGTTTCGCCAACGCCCCGCGCAGCACGGGGGCCGGCATCGGCGCGGCGGCATAGAGGATGGTCTCGATGCTGGACAGGTCGAACCGCTCGAATTCCGGCAGCTCGACGAGCGCCTCGACCATCATCGGCACCAGATGCAGGTGGGTGATGCGCTCCGCCTGGACGGCGCGCAGCGTCTCGGCGGCGTCGAACTTGCGGTGGATATGGATCTCGCCGCCACGCCAGATCTGGCCCAGCATGCTCGACTGGGCGCCGGCATGGAAGAACGGCATCACCTCCAGCAGCCGGCCGCGCGGGCGCATATCCATGACCGCGCTCATCGTCTCGGCCAGCGAAAGCTCGCAGGCATGGCTGCGCATGACGCCCTTGGGCCGGCCGGTGGTGCCGCTGGTATAGATGATGTGGGCGATGTCGCCGGGGCGCGCCGAGATCGGTAGTCCCCCGGCCGCGCCGCGCGAAAGAAAGCCTTCATAAGGCTCTGCCCATTCGGGCGCCTCGCCGATGGCGACATAGGTTTCGATTCCGGGCAGCTCCGGACGGAGGGCCGCCACGGCCTCGGCATATTGCGCCTCGAAGATCAGCACGCGCGGCTGGGTGTCGCCCAGCACGAAGCGGACCTCCGGCCCGGCCAGACGGAAGTTCACGGTCGACAGGATGTAGCCGGCGAGCCATGCGGCGCTGAAGGTCTCGACATATTCGCTGCTGTTCATCGCCAGGATCGCGACCCGGTCCTGCCGCCGGCAGCCTGCAGCGTACAGCGCCGAGGCAAGCCGCTCGGCACGGGCCAGATGCTCCCCCGCCGTCTGCGTGCGTTCGCCTTCGACCAGGAAGCGGTCGTCCGGATTGAGCCCGGCGTTGCGGCGGACCAGCTCGGCCAGCGTCTTCACGCCCTGACACCCTGGGCGAAGAGGGCGAGATGCGCGTCCGTGGTGCCGAACAGGCCGCGCACCAGGGTCAGCCGCTTGAAATAATGGCCGACGATATGCTCCTCCGTGACCCCGATCGCGCCATGCAGCTGGATCGCCTGCGCGCCGACGAAATAGCCGGCCTCGCCGACATAGACCTTGGCCGCCGAGACGCCCTTGCGCCGTGCCGTCGGGTCGGTTTCGCTGAGCGCCGCCACGCCGCGATACAGTATGGAACGGGCCAGCTCGGTCTCGATCAGCATGTCGGCCATGCGGTGCTGCAGCGCCTGGAAATCACTCAGCGCCGTGCCGAATTGACGCCGCATCTTGAGATAGTCGCGGGTCAGCCACAGGGCTGCGTCCATGGCGCCCACCGCCTCGGCGCACAGGCCCATCACTGCGTGATCCTCGGCCAGCGCGATCGCAGGGGCGGCTGTTCCCTCCTTGCCGAGCAGCGCCCCCGGCCGGACCCCGACGCTTTCGAGAACGATGTCCGAGACCCGCCGCCCATCGACCGAGTGATAGTCATGCCGGGTCAGGCCGGGCGCGGCCGGGTCGACCTGGAATAGGCTGACGCCAGAGACGCCCCGCGCCGGGATCAGCAGCAGATCGGCGCTGGGACCGCCGAGAACGAAGTTGGCGCGGCCGTTGAGGACGTACCCGTCGCCGATGCGGACCGCCGCCATGTCGGGGCCGTTGGCGAGCGCGGCCAGCCTTTCACCGGCGACGATCGCGGGCAGCAATTCCTCGCGCTGTTCCGGCGTTCCCTGCGCGGCGATCGCCAGGGCGGCCAGCACGGCTGAGGACAGGAAAGGCTCCAGCATCAGAGCGCGGCCCATCTGCTCCTGGATGATCATCGTCTCGACCGGCCCGCCGCCGAACCCGCCGAGTTCTTCGGCCAGCCCGGCGCCGAGCCAGCCGAGCTCGGCGAAGTTGCGCCAGTTGTCGCGCGAAAAGCCCTCGGTGCTGCGTAGCAGGCCGTGGCGCTGCTCCGGCCCATATTCGCGCTCGCCATAGCGGCGGACGCTGTCGGCCAGGGCCTGCTGTTCGTGGGTGAGGGAGAAGTCCATGGCCCGCCTACAATCCCAGCACCGACTTGGCGATGATGTTGCGCTGGATCTCGTTCGCCCCGCCATAGATCGTCGTGGCGCGCCGGAACATCGCCTTGGACAAGATGCCGGCGGCATGGTCCGGCGCGGGCGGGACGGGCGCCAGAACATCCATATTGTCCTGGCCCTCGCTGTCGGGATAGACGGCGAGGCCGTGATCGCCCAGCGCCTCGACTGACAGATCCGCCACGCGCTGGCGCAGCTCCGCGCCCCTGATCTTCAGCACCGACGCCACCGAATTCAGCGCCGGATCGTCGGGGGCCATGTGCAGGACCCTGAGCACGGCATATTCCAGGGCCATCAGGTCGATCTCGAACCGCGCCACCTTGGCTGCGAACAGTGCATCGGCGGCGAGCGGTCCGGCCCGGGCGATCTCCTTCAGCAGGTCCAGGTCGTGCCGCGTATGCGCCGTCTCGGCGCTCATGGCCCGCTCGTTGTTCAGCAGGAACTTGGCATAGGACCAGCCCCGGTTCTCCTCGCCGACCAGATTTTCGGCCGGCACGCGGACATCGTCGAGGAAGATTTCGTTGACGCTGTGCCCCTCATTGATCGTGTAGATCGGCCGCACCGTCAGCCCTGGGCTTTTCATGTCGATCAGCAGGAATGAAATCCCGCGCTGCGGTCGCGCCTCCGGGTCGGTGCGCACCAGCGCGAACATCATGTCGGCCTTGTGCGCCTCGCTGGTCCAGGTCTTCTGGCCGTTGACGATATAATAATCGCCGTCGCGCACCGCCCTTGTCTTCAGCGACGCCAGGTCTGAGCCGGCATTCGGCTCGGAGAAACCCTGACACCAGAATTCGTCGGCATTCAGGATCGCCGGCAGATAGCGGGCCTTCTGCTTTTCATCGGCGAACGTGTAGAGCACCGGGCCCACGAGCTCGAAACCCGATTGGTCGGGCACCGGGCAGCCGGCCGCGTGGAACTCGACCTGGAACAGGTACCGGCGCAGCGGCGACCAGCCGGTGCCGCCATATTCGGCCGGCCAGGCAGGCGCGGCCCAGCCCTGCGCGTTCAGGATGCGGGTCCAACGCTGCACGTCGTCGCGGCGCGGGTGATAGCCCTGGCGGCCGCGCCGCGCGATCTCCTCCGGCAGGTTGGCACGGATGAAGCCGCGCACCTCTTTCTGGAAGGCCTGGTCGGCAGGGTCGAGTGTGAAGTCCATGGAACTCTTCTAGCGAACTTCCTTGCCTCCGAGAGTGGTCCCGCGGGGCCATGCCGGTCAAATCGCAACGGCGATGATCGCAGGCACGATCAAGCTGGGGCGTCCGGGCGCTCCTCTTGACCGGCCCAGGGCGCTTGGCGAGCTTGCCGCGGTATTCTGCCGATCATCCGCTCAAGGAGCCTGCCCGTGACCTCCGTCGATTACAGTGTCCAAGGCGACGTCGCCGTCCTGACCGTCAACTACCCGCCGGTGAACGCGCTGAGTCACGCGGTGCGTTCCGGCCTGATGGAGGGGGTGTCGCGGGCGCTGGCCGATCCGGATATCGCAGCGCTGGTGATCCAGGGCGGCGGCGCCACCTTCATCGCCGGCGCCGACATCACCGAATTCGGCACGCCGAAATCGAAGGAGCCGCCGCGCCTGCAGGATATCCAGCGCGCGCTGGAGGCCAGCGCCAAGCCGGCGGTCGCTGCGATACACGGCACCGCGCTCGGCGGCGGGCTCGAAATCGCGCTCGCGTGCCACGCCCGGGTGGCTGTACCGACAGCCAAGGTCGGCCTGCCGGAGGTGAAGCTTGGCCTGCTGCCGGGGGCCGGCGGCACCATCCGTTTGCCGCGTCTCGTAGGGCCTGAGGTGGCGCTCGATCTCATCACCTCCGGCGACCATATCCCAGCCGTCCGGGCCCAGGCGCTCGGCATCGTCGATGCCATCGTACCGGCCTTGGGCGATGCCGTCGCCTATGCGCGCAAGCTGGCGGCCGATGGCGTGCCCAAGCCGGTGATGGCGCGGGAGGAGAAAGTGCGCGGTGTCGACCCGGCGCTCTTCGATGCCTATCGCGCCAAGATCGGCAAGAAAGCGCGCGGCCAGATCGCGCCCTATAAAATCATCGATTGCGTCGAGGCGGCTTGCACGAAATCCGGCCCCGACGCGCTCGTTTTCGAACAGGCGGCATTCCAGGAGCTGCTGGCCGGCGACCAGCGCAAGGCGCTGGTGCACTACTTCTTCGCCGAGCGCGAAGCGCGCAAGATTCCCGGCGTGCCGGCCGACGTTAAGCCCCTGCCGATCCGCCGCGCCGCGGTGATCGGCGCCGGCACCATGGGCGGCGGCATCGCCATGGTGTTCGCCAATGCCGGCATCCCGGTCAAGATCCTGGACGTCAGCACCGAGGCGCTGGCCAAGGGCCGGGGCGTCATCGAGAAGAACTATGCCACGTCCGTGTCGCGCGGCTCGACCACCCAGGCGCAGATGGATGAGAGGCTGTCCCTCATCGAAGGCACCGCCGATTACGACGCGCTGGGCGATGTCGATCTGGTGGTCGAGGCGGTGTTCGAGGACATGGACCTCAAGCAGAAGATCTACGCGCGGCTGGACGCGGTGACGCCGGCCCATGCGATCCTGGGGTCGAACACCTCCTCGCTCGACATCGACCGGATCGCCGCCGCGACGTCGCGGCCGGACAAGGTGATCGGTACGCATTTCTTCAGCCCGGCCAATGTGATGAAGCTGATGGAGAATGTGCGCGGGGCGAAGAGTTCGCCCGAGACGATCGCGACCGTCATGGCGCTGGGCCGGCAGATCGGCAAGGTGCCGGTGCTGGCGGGCAATTGCGACGGCTTCATCGGCAACCGCATGCTGCAATACTATACTGGCGAGGCCGAGTTCATGCTTGAGGAGGGCGCGACGCCCGAGCAGGTGGACCGCGTCGCCGAAGCCTTCGGCCTGGCGATGGGGCCGATGGCGATGCGCGACCTGTCGGGCATGGATGTCGGCTATCTGGTGCGCAAGGAGCGCCGCAAGAACAAGCCGGACGACCATATGTCGCCGATCCTGGAACGGCTGGTCGAGGCCGGGCGCATCGGCCAGAAGGTGGGCAAAGGCTATTACCGCTATGAGGGCCGCACCCGCATCGCCGACCCCGAGGCGATGCAGATCATCGAGGGCGTGTCGCGCGAGCTGGGCATCAAGCGCCGCGAATTTTCCGATGACGAGGTGCGCGACCGCCTGTTCCACCCGCTGGTCAACGAGGGGGCCAAGGAGCTGGAGGAGGGGATCGCGCTGCGCGCCGGCGACCTCGACGTCGTCTGGGTTAAAGGCTACGGCTTCCCGGCCCATCGCGGCGGCCCGATGTTCTGGGGCGAGATGGTCGGCCTCGACCGTGTCTACGAAACCGCGCTCATGCTCGGCGCCAAACACGGCTACCGCTGGGGGCCGGGCAAGCTGCTGGAACGGCTGGCAAAGAGCGGGAAGGGGTGGGAGAGCCTGAAAGAGGGCTGATCTTCCGGCTGGGTGTTTGCGCCAGGGCCCTCTCGAAATGAGAGGGCCCTTTGTTTTTCCAGGAGCTAGGCGCCCGCCCCAATTGCGGCCTGCACCATGTTCCAGTAATCCCCGCCGTCGCGCGGCACGCGCAGGTTGGACGGATCGCGGATCGCCGGCCATTGAGCGGCGACCGCCTCCGGCGTGAAGTCGCCGAGCACGACACCGTCATTCACCGCCACCACCGTGCGGCTGATCCAGCCGCAGCCGGCGTTGAAGATCTCGCCCGAGGCGGGGCAGCTTTGATGCGCCAGGGCCAGCGCGAGGGGCGAGACCCTGGCGGTGGACATCGGGTCCTGGGCGGGGTCGGTGTCGCCGGTGGCATCGCCCGGCATGCCGGCGGTGGCGGTGAGGCGCGTGGCGGCGGTGGGCGCCAGCGCGTTGATCCTGATGCCGGGCTTGGCGCCTTCGATGGCGACCGTGCGCAGCAGGCCGACGATGCCCATCTTGGCGGCGCAGTAATTGGCCTGGCCGAAGCTGCCGAACAGGCCGGAGGGGGAGGTCGTGACGACGATGTTGCCGCCGCCATTCTCGCGCATCCAGTTGAAGGCCGGCTGGATGGTGAAGATCGTGCCGCGCAGATGGACGTCGAGGATGATATCGAGCTCGGCCAGGCTCATCTTGGCGAAGCTGCGGTCGCGCAGGATGCCGGCATTGGCGATCATGGCGTCGATGCGGCCGAAACTGTCCAAGGCGGTCTGGGTGATGGACTGGCCGCCCTCCTGCGTCGCGACGGACGCGAAATTCGCGACCGCCTCGCCGCCCAGGGCGCGGATCTCGTCGACCACCTTCTGGGCGGCGGCCTGATCGCTGCCCTGGCCGTCCACCGCGCCGCCAAGGTCGTTGACCACCACCTTGCCGCCGCGGCGCGCGATCTCAAGCGCATAGGTGCGGCCGAGCCCATTGCCCGCGCCGGTGATCGCGACGACCTTGCCGTCGAACCGCAGTTCGTTGCTCATCCTGTATTCCTTACGTCTGGGTGAATTTCGGCCGGCGCTTCTCGATCGCCGATGCCCGCTTCTCGGCGGCGTCCTCGGTGGCCTGGCTGGCGAGGACTGCGCGGGTTTCGAGCTCGATCGCGGCTTCCAGGCTGCCGGCCGACTGGTTGAACCAGAGCGACTGCTTGGTCAGCCAGATGCCGATCGGGCTGTTGACGGCGATGGCGTCGGCCAGCTTCAGCGCCTCGTCCATCAGCGCCGCGTCCGGCACGGCGCGCAGCACGAGGCCGATGCGCTCGGCCTCGTCGGCATGGACCGGGCGGGCGGTGAGCAGCAGCTCGGCGGCGCGTTGGGTGCCGACGGCGCGCGGCAGCATATAGCTCATGCCGAGCTCGGTGCCGGTCGCGGCGTTATGGATCACGTTCACGAACCTGGCCGATTGCGCCGCGATGCAGAGGTCCGAGGCCAGCGCCAGGGAATAGCCGATGCCGGCGGCGGTGCCGTTCACCGCGGCGATGATCGGCTGGGGCAGGGACCGCATCAGCGGCGGGATGCCGCCCAGCAAGGCCATGGTGTATTTGCCGCCCTGGATGCGACCGAGGCCGGGCGCGACCCAGCCGGGCTTGCCGCCGGCCTTGACGTCGTGGCCGGAGCAGAAGCCGCGCCCGGCGCCGGTCAGGATGACGACGCGGATGCGCGTGTCATGGCGCAGCGCCTCCAGCGCGGCCACCAGCTCCTCATACATCGCGAAGGTGAAGGCGTTGAGCGCGTCGGGCCGGTTCAGGGTCAGCCGGCGCACGCCTTCGGCCGGCTCGTCGATCAGGATCGTCATGTGGGCCTCCCCCCTAGCCGCGCGCCCGTCAGCCACGGGGCAATCCGAGCGTACGCTCGGCGATCACGGTCTTGATGATCTCGTTGGCGCCGCCGGCGATGGTCCAGGCATAGCTCCACAGGAAGTCGAACATGCGGTTGCCGGTCTGGTGACCGCCGCCCTTCAGCACCGGCTCCAGCCTTTGGGCCTTGAGGCCCTCGATTCTGAGGCGCAGGTCGGTATAGCGGCGCAGCAGCTCTGAGAACTGGATCTTGACCAGCGGCGGCGTGGTGGCGGCGCCCATCTCGGGGTTGGCCTCGATCTCCTCCAGCATGCGGCGGATCATGAGGCGCAGGCCGTTCATCTCGGCATAGGCGCGCATGAAGTCGCGCCAGAACTGGTCGTCCTGCCACCAGTCCTCCCGCCCGTCGCGCGCCGCGGCGAGATCGTTCTCCAGCGCGCGGGCCATGCGCTCGGAATGCTCGAAGATGATCAGGCCGCGCTCGGCCGACAGGGTCGACTGGGCGATGAGCCAGCCCTGGTTTTCCGCGCCGATCAGGTTCGCGGCCGGGATCATGACGTCGTCGAGAAATATCTCACAGAATTCCGCCTGGCCGGTCGCCTGGCGGATCGGCCTCACCGTCACGCCCGGCGACTTCATGTCCATGATGAAATAGGAGATGCCGGCGTGCTTCTTCGGCGCGTTCGGGTCGGTGCGGGCCAGCAGCAGGCAGTAATCGGCGAACATGGCGTTGGATGACCAGACCTTCTGGCCGTTCACCACATAGGTGTCGCCGCGCCGCTCGGCACGAGTGCGCAGGGATGCGAGGTCAGATCCGGCATTAGGCTCGGAAAAGCCCTGGCACCAGACCTCGCCGCGATCCTTCACGCCGGCCAGGTAGCGGTCGCGCTGCGCCGGTGAGCCATGGGCGAACAGCGTCGCCGGGAGATGGTAGAGCGAGATGACGAACAGGTCCGGGTTGGGACCGTCGATCCGCGCGATCTCCTCGAAGATGATGCGCTGATGCCTGAGCGACAGGTCGGCGCCGCCCCAGTCGCGGGGCCAGTGCGGGGTCGCCAGGCCCACGGCCTGCATCTCGCTGAACCACCAATGCTGGAAAGTGGCATAGGCCTCTTCCGACGCGCCGCTCATCATGGTGCGCCAATCCGCGGGCAGGGTGGCCGCCAGCCAGGCGCGGAGCTCGGCGCGGAAGGCGTCGAGATCGTGCGCCTGGGCAAGCGGGTCGAACCGGCCTTCCGTATTCATCATGCTGCCATCAGAAGTTCTGCCGCCCGGTCGGCGTAGGCCGCGCACGTGCCGAACAGCGCCTGGTTCAGCTTGGCGCGCTTGAGATACAGGTGGCACGGGTGCTCCCAGGTGAAGCCGATTCCGCCGTGCAGCTGGACCGCGTCGGTGGCGATCGCCGCATAGGTGTCGCAGGCCTGGAACTTGGCCATCGCGGCGAAGAGCGGGGCGTCCGGGGCCTCGGCGGCCTGCTTGGCCACCGCCTCGCGCACGAGGGCGCCGCTGCTTTCCAGCGCCACCTTGTGATCGGCGCAGCGATGCTTCAGCGCCTGGAACGACCCGATCGGCTTCCCGAACTGCTCGCGGATCTTCAGATACTCGATCGTCTGGTCGAGAATCGCCGCTGCCCCGCCCAGCGCATCGCAGGCCAACGCGAGCGCTGCATGGCTGAGCAGAGTGTCGGCCAGGGAACGGGCCGGTCCATGCAGCAGCCGCGCCGCCGGCAGCTGGGTTTCCTTGAAGTCGGCGTGAGCCAGGTGCCGGGTCTGGTCGGCCGTGCGTTCGACGACGACCGAAACCCCGTCCGCCTCGGGCTCGACCAGCACGTAGTGCGGCGTGCCGTCGGCCTCGGCCGCGCCGATCAGCAGCAGCTTGGCCGCCCCGCCTTCGACCAGGTCGCCGGCATGGCCCGACAGGGTCAGCATGCTGCCGTTCCGCGTCAGGCGAACCTCGCCGAAGGACTGGGCGCAATCGAGGGCAAGGGCCGCCGGCGTTTCTCCGGAGGCGATGCGCGGCAGCCAGGCCGCCTGTTGCTCGGGTGATCCGCCCTGGGCCAGCGCCTCGGCAACCAGCATGCTGCCGACCAGCGGCACGGGGGCCACGAACCGGCCCAGCTCTTCATAGAGGACGGCCAGCGCCGTGAAGTCGAGGCCCAGCCCGCCATGCGCCTCGGCGATCGGCAGGGCCGGCCAGCCGAGCGCGGCGGCGCTAGCCCAAAGTTCCGTATGGAAAGGACTGCCACCGGCGACGAAAGCCTGGACCCGGTCGCACGCCGCCTCGCGTTCCAGCACATCGCGGATGCCGGTGCGCAGCGCCTCGAGATCGGTGTCGTCAGAACTTGCTGTCGGCATCGAACACGGCCTCGGTCTTGGTGGTGAGGGCGCGGATCGCCTCCTGGGCCTCGCCGCTCGATACGTTCGCCATCTCGAAGGCGGCGGAGAGGTCGAAGATCGCCTGATTCTGGCGCAGCCAATGATTGAGCACGTATTTCGTCATGCGCAGCGCGGTCGGCGCGGACTTGGCCAGCTTGGTCGCCACCTCGATCGATTTCGCCTCAAGCTGGTCGGCATCGACCGCCAGCGCAACCAGATTGTGGCGCTCGGCCTCCTCGCCGGTCATCGGCTCGTTGGTCAGCAGGAAGTATTTCGCCTTGGCCATACCGCAGAGCAGCGGCCAGATGATCGCGGCGTGATCGCCGGCGGTGACGCCGATGCGCACGTGCCCGTCCAGCAGCTTCGCGGTCTTTGCGGCGATCGGGATGTCAGCCAAGAGTGCGATGGCAAGGCCTGCGCCGACCGCGGCGCCGTTGATCGCGGAGACGATCGGCTTGCGCGCATTGACCAGGCCGGAGACCAGGTTGGTCGCCTCGCGGAACGAGGTGCAATATTGCTCGTGCCGGTCGGGCGGATCGGTCGGGATGCCCTCGATCGCCGCGCCGGCGCAGAAGCCGCGGCCGGCGCCGGTGACGATGGTGACGCGCGTCTCGGGGTCGGCGTCGATCTCCGCCCAGACCGTTTCCATCTGGCGGTGAGCCCGCACATCCAGCGCGTTCATCCGTTCGGGCGCATTGATGGTGACGCGGAGCACGTGCTGCGCCGGGCGATCGAACAGCAGGCGATCGAAGGCGGCATAGCGGTCGGTCATCATGGCTCTCCAGTCCCCATCGGACGATGCGGCGCCGAAAGAGCGTGATCGGGTGCCGTTCGTCCGCCTCCCGACATTGCGCGCGGCCCGCGCGATGGCAAGAAGCCGCCCCGCCTTTCCGGCGCGTATCGCAGCCGCGATATGGCCGAATCCCTCCCTGACCGCCTATCGTCACATTCTCGACCCCGATGCTATCGAAGTCGAGCCCCGCAAACAGGGAGCTGCCAATGCCCATCGAGTATGCCGTTCAGGACGGCGTCGCCGTCGTCGCCATCAACCGCCCTGAACGCAAGAACGCGATCACGCTCGCCATGCGTGACGAGATCGTGCGCGTATTCCAGTTGGCGCAGGACGACGACCAGGTCCGCGCGATCGTGCTGACCGGCGCGGGGCCCGATTTCAGCGCCGGTGGCGACATTACCGAGATGGGCACCGGCGGGGTCCGCGGCTCGATTGCCAAGATGCGCAACCACCACCGGATGGCCCGCTGCGTCGCCCGGACCGGCAAGCCGGTGATCGCCGCGGTTACCGGCGTGTGCATCGGCATGTCATGGAGCCTGGTGCTGCTCGCCGACATCGTGATCGCCGCCGCCGACGCACGGTTCCAGTTCGCCTTCCGCCATATCGGCCTCGCCCCGGATGGCGGCGCGGCCTTCCTGCTGACGCGGTCTCTCGGCATGCAGCGGACCAAGGAGATCCTCTATTCCGGCCGCTTCGTCAGCGGAGCGGAGGCTTTGGACCTGGGTCTGGCGCTCTACGCGCTGCCGGCGGCGGAGGTGCTGCCCAAGGCGATGGCGCTGGCGCGCGATTTCACCGAGGCGCCGACCCTGGCGCTGGCCCATGCCAAGCGGCAGGTCGAGGCGGCGTCGGCCCAGACCTTCGACCAGGCGCTGGAGTTCGAGGCCAGCATGCAGTCGCTGCTGGTGCAGAGCGAGGATTTCAGGGAGGCGACACGGGCCTTCAAGGAAAAGCGCAAGCCTGTCTTCGTCGGAAACTGAGCGGACATGACCACGATCCATCCCGACGCCGAGTTCCAGCGCCACCTCGCCGAAGGCCGCTTCATGATCCAGCGCAGCCGCAACGATGGAGCCTATGTGTTCTATCCGCGCGTGGTCGCGCCCGGCACCGGCGCGCGCGACCTTGAATGGGTCGAGGCATCGGGCCGGGGCACGGTCTATTCGACCACGGTCGTCCGAAAGAAGCCGCCGGAGCCAAGCTACAACGTGGCGCTGATCGATCTCGAGGAAGGGCCGCGCATGATGAGCCGGGTTGAGGGTATCGCGCCTGAGGAGGTCAGGATCGGCATGGCTGTCAGCGCACGGATCGTTACCCAGGATGATGGGCCGGTGGTCGTCTTCGTCCCGGCGGAGCAGGGTTGAGAGATGGCCGAGACCTTTCCCCGCGGCAGGACCGCGATCGTCGGCGCCGCGACGGCCGGGCTGGGCAGGGCGCCCGGCTTCGAAGCCTCCGACCTGGCGGCGCTGGCGGCCGTGGACGCACTCGGCCAGGCGGGGCTCGGGCTCCGGGATGTCGACGGGCTGTTCTTCTGCCATGGCACCGACACTCTGGGCGGCCTCTCCTTCGCGCAATATCTGGGCATCCATCCCAAGATCATCGACAACAGCCGTTCCGGCGGCTCGGCCTTCCAGAGCTATGTCGAGCTGGCCGCCTGGCTGCTCGAGGTCGAGGCGATCGACACGGCGCTGGTCGCCTATGGCAGTAACCAGGCGACCGCGTCGGGCAAGCATGTGAGCACGGTGCAGCCGATGCGCTACGAGGCGCCCTACCGCCCGATCAATCCGGTCAGTTCCTATGCCCTGGCCGCCGCCCGGCACATGCACCAGTTCGGCACGACCAAGGCGCAGCTCGGCGCGGTCGCCGTCGCGGCGCGGCAGTGGGCGAGCCACAATCCGGAGGCGTTCAAGCGCGACCCGCTGTCGCTCGATGATTATCTGGGGTCCCGCATCGTCTCGGACCCGCTGTCGGTGCTGGATTGCTGCCTCGTCACCGACGGGGGGGCCGCGATCGTGATGACCCGCGCCGATCGGGCGCGGCACCTGTCGGCCAAGCCTGTCTATGTGCTGGGCGCGGCGTCGGAAACCACCCATCGCGAGATCGCCTGGATGCCTGACCTGACGGTGACCGGCGCGGCCCGTTCCGGCGCTCGCGCCTTCGCCGAGGCTGGCGTCTCGGCGGCGGATATCGACGTCGTCCAGCTCTACGACGCCTTCACCATCAACACGATCCTGTTCCTTGAGGATCTGGGCTTCTGCCCGAAGGGGGAGGGGGGCCGTTTCGTGGCCGACGGGCATATTGCGCCGGGCGGCGCGCTGCCGGTCAACACCAATGGCGGCGGCCTCTCCTGCGCCCATCCCGGCATGTACGGGCTGATCGCGATCGTCGAGGCGGTACGGCAGCTGAAAGGCGAGGCGACGGGCCTGCAGGTGGCCGATGCCGAGCTGGCGCTGGCGCACGGCAATGGCGGCGTTCTGTCCAGTCAGGCGACGGTGATATTGGGGCGGGACGCCACCCTGTAAGGGCGGCGTCCCTGGGGCGCGTCCGTGGGAAGGATCAGACGGCCCGGGCCAGTTCAGGCTGCGGGGCTGGTGCGGTGCCTGCGGTGACCTTGACTGGCCGCAGGTGGCGGGCGACCGCGCCGCGCATCGCCGCGACCAGGCTTTCCTCGTTCTCGGTGATCTCGGCCGCGGGCCCATGGATGCCCATGACCAACCGCTCGTCGGCGGCGGCATCGGCCCGCGTGCGCGGCAGCAGGATGCTGACCACCGCCGAACCCGGCTCGCCCGGCTCGGCGGCGTAACCGCGCGCACGGACCTTGTCCAGCTCGGCAATGAAATCGCCGAACTGGACGCGCAGCGCCGGATCGTCGGTCTCCGCGTTCAGCCGGTGGATCAGCTTGCGGGTCTGTTCCTGATCCTGGGTGGAGAGCAGAGCCTTGCCGGCCGCGGAGCGGAGCAACATCGTGCTGGTGCCTTCGCTCAGGCTGGCCGCCCGCCCGTCGCGCGGGGCCACGACGTGGATATATTGCATGGTGAGGCCGACCTTGGAGGCCAGGAACACGGTCTGCCCGGTCTCCTCCGCCAGCCGGTCCAGCATCGGCAGCAGATGGCCGCGGCGGAACAGCTTGGGCTGGACCCAGGCGCCGAGCAGGGCGACACGCGCTGTCGGACGGTAGGTCCGGGCGAAGCGGTCGCGGTGCAGATAGCCCAGCATCACCAGGCATTGCAGCAGTTCCGACGTGCTCGACTGCGGATAGCCCATCTCGCGGGCGATATCCATGACCGTCGCTTCCTGGCGATCGGCATTGAAATACCGCAGCACCTCGAGCACCCGCTCGGCGGATTTCACTTTCTTGGGACACAGCGAACGCATGATGGAACTCCCCCCTGTCACCTTACGATGATAGGTTGTCATAACAACTAACGGTCTGCAAGAGATTTTTCGAACGGTGTTCGATTTTTATGAAATGTCAGCCGTATCAGTCTTCTGTCAACCGGATCAGGCCGTCGCCGAAGGGCGCATCCCGGTTTTTCAGCGCCTGCTTCAACCCATGCTCGGCCATGTCGGCCTTGAACTGCGTGCGGCGCGGACCTTTGGAAAGATGTGCCCGCGCATCGGTTTCGGCAGCCAGCCGCTGGAGCGTCCGCGCGCCCATGCCTTCCAGCGCCAGGTTGACGATCCGCTTCTGGGCGGACAGCAGCTCGGCATCGACGAAAGACAGCCGGCGGGCCAATTCGTCGACCGCCGCCTCCAGCTTCCCGGCCTTCGGCGCCTCCAGAACCAGGCCGATCCTGGCGGCGTCCGCGCCCAGGATGCAATCGCCCGTCATCAGCAGCCGCTTCGCCCACTGCGGGCCGCAATGATAGATCCACATGTGGTTGGGCGGCGAACCGTTGGCCCGCGTGGCGGGGAATCCGATTTTGGCGTCTGCCGCGGCGATGACGAAATCGCACATCAGGGCGAGGTCGGTTCCGCCGGCCATGCAATTGCCCTGCACCTGGGCGATCACCGGCTTGTGGAGGTCGAAGATGATCGTAGTCAGCGCCTGCTGCCGCTCAAGGAACCAGCAGTCGTCGTCATAGCTGGCGATCGAGCTGCGATACATCGGCGCGTCCGCGCCCGCGGCCTCTTCCTGGGCACGGCCGGCATAGACGCCGCCGAGGTCGTATCCGGTGCAGAAATCCTTGCCGGCGCCGGCGAGGACGATGACGCTGACGTCGGTCCGGTCGTCCGCCTCCAGCAGCGCGTCGTGCAGCTCCTGCAGCATCGCCGGCGTCAGCGCGTTGCGCTTGTCCGGGCGGTTGAGCGTGACGCGGGCGATTCGATCCCCGACCGAGAAGAGCACGTCCTGCGGCGCCTTCAGCCATTTCCCAGAATAGCTCATCGTCTCCCTCCTTTGCGCTTTGCCTGTCCCAAGGAATGGTCGGGTTGTCCCCGCCGCAAGGCGGATGCGGGCGGTATCATGGAGGCGATATGTTCTCCATGCCACCGGGATCGGCTTGCCGCGTCCGGATTTTGGCCGATTTTGACGGGGCGCGGCGCAGGCCGGCCCCCATCTCCTTGATCGTGAGGACAAGAGGTTTCCATGACCGAAGCCACCAGCCAGCCGAAGGCCGCAATGCCTTTCATCCGGTTCGACCTCAAGGGCGAGCCCTTCATCGAAGGGCGCCGCTGCCGTGCCTGCGCTGCCGTGATGGTCGATGAGCGCTTGGCCTGCCCGGCCTGCGGCGCGCGCGCCGGCTTCGACCTGTTCCGCGGGGCCGAGCGTGGGACCCTGCATGCCTGGTCGATCGTCCGCCGCTCCTATCCCGGCGTGCCGGTGCCCTTCGTCTCCGCCATCGTCGATCTGGAGGACGGGCTGTCGCTGAAAGGCAATTTGGTCGGGACCGCAGCCGAGCCCGATGCGCTGCCGCCCGCAATGCCGATCAGGCTGGTCTTCGGCGATGCGATGGGCCGACGGGACAAGGATGGCAACGCCTATATCGCCTATTTCTTCGAACCCGCAGCCTGAGGAGCCGGTGATGGCTGACGTGTACATTCAGGGCATCGACATGGTCCGTTTCGGACGCTATCCGGACGTGACCTTTCCGAAGCTGGGCGGTGAGGCGGCGCTGCTGGCGCTCGACGACGCCGGGCTTTCCATCGGCGACGTCCAGGCGCTCTATTGCGGTTCGGTATTCGGCAGCTACGACATGACCGGCCAGGGCATCATGCGCGAGCTGGGCCAGACCGGCATCCCGGTGACCAACGTCTCCAATGCCTGCGCCACCGGCGCATCCGCCTTCCGCGAGGCCTGGATCGCCATCAAGGCCGGGCTGTTCGATGTCGTCCTGGCGGTGGGCGTCGAGAAGATGCCGCGGGGCATGCTGGGGGCGGGGACGGAAACGGGAATTCCGCTCGAAGGGCTGATGGGCTCTGCCTCGATGCCTGCCGTCTTTGCCGAATCCGGCATCGAGCATGCGGCCCGGTACGGCACCACCTTCGCCCAGTTCGCCAAGGTCTCTGTCAAGAACCACCATCATTCGACGATGAATCCCAAGGCCATGTACCAGAAGGAGACGCCGTTGGAGGAGGTGATGGGGTCGGAGATGATCGCCTATCCCAACACCAAGCTGATGTGCTCGGTGAATGTCGACGGCGCGGCGGCGGCCGTGCTGGTCTCGGAGAAGAAGGCGCGGGAGCTGGGCCTTGGCCGCGCGGTCCGCGTGCGCGCCTCGGCGCTGGCCTCCGATCCGTGGAACCCACGCAACCCGACGATGTGGGACGTGAACGCGGTGACGCGGCTGGCCGCCCGGGACGCCTATGCCCAGGCGGGTATCGGGCCGGACGATGTCGATCTGGTCGAGCTGCATGACTGCTTCGCCACGGCCGAACTGCTGCATTACGAGAATCTCGGCCTCTGCGGCGAGGGTGAGGCGGGGAGGCTGATCGACGACGGCGAGACCGCGCTGGGCGGCCGGGTGCCGGTCAATGTCTCGGGCGGCCTGCTGTCGAAGGGCCATCCGCTGGGCGCCACCGGGATCGCCAACATGTATGAGGTGGCGCTGCACCTGCGCGGCGAGGCCGGCGCCCGGCAGGTCGAGGGCGCCAGGGTCGGCCTGACCCATGTCGTCGGGCTCGGCACCGCCTCCGCCGTCCATATCTTCGAGAAAGCCTGAGCGACGCACATGCGATGTATGCGCCGAACCCGCCGCCTCGCCTTGACATATCGTCGCCAAGTATAAAAACTGAATACCGTTCAGAATTTCGAACGAAAGCCTCGTTTTATGACGGATAACGCATCTGCCGCGGCGGCCCAACGGTACCAGGGGCCGATCTTCGACGCCGACACGCATCTCTATGAGACGCGCGACGCGTTTTCCCGCTATATGCCCAAGCAGTATGCCGAACGCTGGGGCCTGCATTACAAGACCGGCGAGGATGGGCAGTTCGCCCTCTATGTCGGCCCGCGCAAGGTCGAGATCAGCGCCGACTACATGACCGAGGACTACCGCATCCCGCCGCCCGGCAAGATGCATGAGTGGCTGCGGGCGATGAAGGACGGCAAGGCCGAGCTCGACATGCGCGTGCCGATCAGCGCCGAGATGCTGGAGCCGGCCGAGCGGGTCAAATATCTCGACCGCTGGGGTGTGCGCTCCAGCATCCTTTATGTCGGCAACATGGTCAGTGCGATCAGCTATCTGGAGGAGCCGGACGCGGCCTATGCGGTGTTCGACGCCTATAATCGCTGGCTGCTCGACCAATGGTCGTTCAACTATCAGGACCGGATCTTCGCGACACCGATCCTGACCCTGGCCGATATCGACAAGGCGTGCGAACAGGCGCGGTGGGCTGTGAAGAGCGGCGCCCGGATCGTCCTGATGCCGATGGGGCCGTTCAACAACAAGGCGCCGGCCCATCCGGACCATGACCGGTTCTGGGCGATCCTGAACGAGGCGAATATGCGCGTCGCCTTCCACGTGTCGGAGGCGCTGTATCTCAGGGACCATATGGCGGTGTGGGGCGAGCCGGTGCAGCAGTCGCGGCTCAAGCAGACCGCGTTCGTCTGGATGCACGGCTACAGCGAACGGCCGGTGATCGAGACTTTGTCCAGCTTCATCTTCTGGAACTTCTTCGAACGCTTCCCCAATGTCCGCCTGCTGTCGGCCGAGAACGGCGCCGAGTGGGTGCCCAACATGCTGGTCAAGATGGACAAGTGCCGGGGCATGGCGAAGATGGGCCACTGGCCTGCCGGGCAGCTGAAGGAGCGGCCGAGCAAAATCTTCATGCGCCATATCGGCGTCGTCGCCTATCCAGAGGATGATATCGCCGCCCTGATCGGGCAGACAGGCAGCAGCGATTGGATCCTGATGGGGTCCGACTATCCCCACTCCGAAGGCGTGCCCGAACCGCGCGGATTTGCCGACGAGGCCTGCGCCGATATCGCCGAGGCCGACACGCGCAAGATCATGTACGACAACGGCATGCGCTTCATGGGGCTGACGGCGTAAGGTGCAGCAAGACAAGCGCTCAAACTGAGGTTCGGTAGCCGACGACCGTGCAGGCATAACCCAGGTCCGGTTTCTGCCTTGTGGAGTTATAGGCCTGGAATACGAATTGCGGCTGGTCGCCGGCTTCGAAGATCAGGTTCGTCATGGTGTTGATGGTATAGAGATTCGGAACGACCGGCTGCTTGACCGGAATAAGCCACTCGACCAGCGAGGTGTGCTTTGCCGAACGCAAATAGGATTTGAACAAGCCCTGACTGCCCTCCACGATGCCCAGCTGCAATCGGCATGAGATGTGAGTCAGGATCAGCCGCTTGCCGGCCGGCACCGCACCGAGGCTGTGGACGCAGACATCTTCGTTCGGGCAATCTTCGCTGGTGAAGCCGGCCTCATAACCGGTATGGCCGAGACCCTCGGTGTCGGCAGTCGCAGCATGAACTGTGGGATTTGGTTGGATCGCCGCCAACAGGCAACCCACAAGCGCTATCAAATGGTGCCGAGCGAATACCATGTCGTGCCCTCCAGCTGTGGTGGACATCCCCCGGTATTTCCCAAATTTCGGCAGTTTGAATTGCGCTTACCATTGCCTGTGGGACCGGGCAAGGAAATCCCGCATGAGCGCCAAAGCGCCCCGCGACTTTACAGCCTCGACTGTTCCTCGCTGAATCGGCCCGAGGCGTGCGCCGCGACCTCCTTCAGGATGGCGCGGAATTCCTCCAGATTGGCCTGAAACCGGTCCGACGGCGCGCCGACCGACAGTGCCGCCAGGACCTGGCCGTCGGGCCCGAAGATGGGGGCTGCCATTGCCGCGGAGTCTTCGACCGATTCACCAATGCTGACCCAGTACCCCTCCCGGCGCACCGCATCGAGCTGGGCGCGCAGCACCTCCCGGTCGACATTGGTCCGCTCGGTCAACGGCTGGAGCTTGGCCTTGGCCAGATACTCTTCCCGAAATTCGTCCGGCTGGTGGGCGAGCAGCACCCGCCCTGCGGCGGTGGAATAGAGCGGTCCGCTCATGCCGACCCGCATCGCATAGCGGACGGGCCGCGCGCTCTCGATCACGTCGATATAGACCAGCCGCCGCATCTCATGGTCCAGCACGGCCAGCGCCACGGATTCGCCTGTCCGCTCGGCCAGGTTCACCAGATAGCCGCGCGTGATCCGCGGCAGCGACCAGGCCGAGGCGACCGTCGCCGCCAACCGGAAGCTGCGCGGGCCCAGCCGGTAGAGATTGCCGTCGGCGATCAGATAGTCGTCGTTTACCAGCGGGCGCAGCGAATTGATCAGCGTGCTCTTCGGCGTCTCCAGCACGCCGCTGAGATCCGCCAGCGACAGCCCGTCCGGCGCCCGCGCCAGCTCGTCCAGCAGGCGCAGTACGCGCGACATCGCCTTCGGCCCGGCGCCGTCGCGGGATTGATGCTCGCTGTCCGATGAGGTCATGCCGCCCACATTGTCACGTCCGCAGATTGCAGGCTTAGTGCTTTTTGGCCCGCTGTGAAATCCGCTTAAGCGGAACTCGCCACGTATGCGATATTTGCCGCCGGCGGACCGCCCGCGATTGCGGTTGCCCGCGCGATCTTCCAGAGGTCGGGGAAGACATAGTGAGCTCTCATGCCCCATCTTTATACAGACGAACAGCGCCAGATCCGCGATGAAGCGCGGCGCCTTCTGGAGGAGCGCTATTCCGGCGCGGTGCTGAAGGCGCTGCTCGAAGCCGAAGGCCGGTACGATGCCGGCTTCTGGCAGGCCTGCCGCGACATGGGCTGGACTGCGATCACCGTTCCGGAGACCCATGGCGGGCTCGGCCTGACCGTGATCGAGCTCGGCATCGTTGCCGAGGAATGCGGCCGGGTTGCCTGCGGCGCGCCGTTCCTCATGACCTCCTTCGCGGTCAGCGAGGCGCTGCGTCTCTGGGGCGATGCGGCCCAGCAGGATGCCTGGCTGGCGGCGATCGCGGCAGGCGACGCAATCGGCGCTTTCTCCTTGGCCGAGACGTCGCCCGTGTCGGAACGCGGCGGCCGGCTCTACGGGACTGCGGCCGCCATCGTGGCAGGCGGCGTCGCCGATGTGGCGGTCGTGCGCGTCGGCGATGCCGGACTCTTCCTCGCCGACCTGCGGCAGGACGGTGTCGTGCGCGATCTTGCGCGGACGTTCGACAACAGCCGCTGCACCGCCGATCTGCGCTTCGATGGCCTGCCTGCCGAGCGGTTGGCGGATAGTGGGGCTGCCCAGGATCTGCTCGACAGGCTGGCCGTGATCGCCGCCTTCGAGCAGGCGGGCGGGGCCGATGCCTGCATGCTGCAGGCTCGTGACTATGCCAATGAGCGCCAGGCCTTCGGCCAGCCGATCGGCAAGTTTCAGGCGATCAAGCATCGCATCGCCGAGATGTATCTGGCGAACGAGCTCGCCCGCGGCAACGCGCTCCGCGCCGCCATCGACCTCACAGAAGGCGCAGTTGAGCTGCCGCTGCATGCCGCCGCTGCCCGGCTCAGCGCCATCAACGCCTATGAGTTCGCGGCGCGCGAGGCGATCCAGATCCATGGCGCGATTGGCGTTACCTGGGAGCACGATCTGCATCTGCATTATCGCCGCTCGCGCACCCTGGCGCTGGAGCTGGGCTCCGCCATGCAGTGGGAGGACATGTTGGCCGATGCTCTTGGGGCCGACGTGCCGAGGGCCGCGGCATGACCGCCGCCGGTCTTCCGCCCGAACTTCAGGCCTATCTCGCCAGGGCCCAGACCTTCCTGGCCGAGCACGCTCCGGTCTATGGACGGGCGGCCCGCCGCGGGCTTGCCCAAGCCGAGGATGTCGCGCTCGGGCGGCGCTGGCAGGCACTGAAGGCGGCCTACGGCTTCGCTGCGATCACCTGGCCGGTCGAATATGGCGGGGCCGGCGGCGCGGTGCTGGAGCAGATATTGTTCGTCCGCGAGGAAGCCCGGCTGGGTTTCCCGGCCGAGTATTTCACCATCAGCCTGGGCATGCCGGTGCCGATGATGCTGCGTTATGCGACGGATGAGCAGAAGCGCCTCCACGTGCCGCCGGCGGTGCGCGGCGAGACGATCTGGGCGCAGCTCTTCTCCGAGCCCTCGACCGGCTCCGACCTTGCGGCGGTGCGGCTGCGCGCGCGGCGCGACGGCGACGACTGGGTTCTCACCGGTCAGAAGGTGTGGACGACCTTCGCCCAATATTCCGACTACGGCGTCCTCGTCGCCCGCACCGACCCCAGCGTGCCCAAACACAAGGGCCTCACCTATTTCTTCGTCGATCTGCGTGCGCCTGGCGTCACGGTACGCCCGATCCGGCAGCTGCACGGCGCCGAGGATTTCAACGAGGTGTTCTTCGACGAGGTGCGCATCCCCGACAGCCAGCGGCTGGGCCCGGTCGGCGAGGGCTTCCGGCTGGCGGTCGAGACGCTGATGATCGAACGTTACACCGCCGCCAATGACGAGGCCGGTTTCGGGCCCAAGCTCGATGCCTTCGTCAGGCTGGCCTGCGAACAGCCTTACCGCGGCAGGCCGGCGATCGAGGACGGCAGGGTGCGCTCCGCCATCGCTCAGACCTATGCCCTGCAGCAGGGGCTGCTGGCGATCCATGACAAGTCGCTGCTCGAAATCGCCGCCGGCCGCGAGCCCGGGCCGGAAGGATCGATCCACAAGCTGGCCTCGCTGCGCGGCCGCCGGCTGATCGCGACGCTGGCCGACGATCTGCTCGGACCAGCCGGCACGGCGCTCGACCCGTTCGCCACGCCGAAGAGCGACTTCACCATGTCCTGGCTCGACATGCCGACGCTGCGCATCGCCGGCGGTACCGACGAGATGCTGCTCAACACCATCGCCGAGAAGATACTGGGACTGCCGCAGGACTACCGTCCGGACAAGGGCGTGCCGTTCGACTCCCTCGGAAATTAGGATTTGCCATGCCGCTGAACTACGACGCCGTCAGATCGATCTCCGAGACGGCCACCGCGACCTACACGGTGCGCGATACCATGCTCTATGCGCTGGGTGTCGGAGTGGGGCAGGACGATCCGCTGAGCCCGGCGGCGCTGAAATACACCTATGAGGACGGGCTCAAGGCGCTGCCGATGATGGCCTGCGTGCTTGCCGCCGGCGATGGCGGCTGGATGCGCGATCCGGTCAACCGCATCACCTTCGAGAAGGTGCTGCATGGCGAGCAGCGCCTGACCCTGCATCGGCCGCTGCCGGCATCCGGCACGGTGAAGGGCGTGTTCTCGGTCGATGCGATTTATGACAAGGGTGCCGACAAAGGGGCGATCCTCTATATGACCAACCGGCTGTCCGATGCGGCGACCGGCGAAGCGATCGCCGATGTCGGGATGGCAGCGTTCCTGCGCGGCGATGGTGGATTCGGCGGCTCGACCGAGGGAGCGCCGAAGCCGACGCCCATGCCTGCCGACCGGTCGCCCGACCTCACGCTCGACCTGCCGACCCGGCCCGATCAGGCGCTGCTCTACCGCCTGTCGGGCGATTACAACCCGCTTCATGTCGATCCGCGCATGGCCCAGGCTGTCGGTTTCGAACGGCCGATCCTGCACGGGCTGTGCGCCTATGGCGTGGTCGGCAGGGCGCTGCTCCGCCTGCTCTGCGGCGACGATCCGGCCCGGCTGCGGCGGCTCGACGTCCGCTTCTCCAGCCCGCTCTATCCGGGCGAGACGATCCGCACCGAGGTTTGGCGCGAGGGCGATGGCCGGGCGGTGTTCCGGGCGCTTTCGGTCGAGCGCGGCGTCGTCATCCAGAACAACGGCCTGACCGAATATTCCAATTAGTTGGCCCCGTTCAAGCCATTGCGGCGGCAGGAGATATCACCCACACGATAATGGCCCCCGCGCACCGGCGCTCCGCTTGCCACGCGCCGCCCCAATCGAAACGATGCCGAGCAAGCGTTCGATTGCCGAATTGTGGGGATGCGCGGAATGGCTTCGGCTGCCCTGGCGGGCGTCAAAATACTGGATTTGAGCCGGGTGCTGGCGGCGCCGCTGGCGACGCAGCTGCTGGGCGACCTCGGCGCCGAGGTGATCAAGGTCGAGCGGCCCGGCACCGGCGATGAATCGCGCGAATACGGGCCGCCGTTCGTCGCCGACCGCGAAGGTGCCGAGACCGCCGATTCGGCGTTCTATCTCAGCTGCAACCGCAACAAGCGGTCGATCACAGTCGATCTTGCCAGCGCCCAGGGCCAGGAGGTTATCCGCAGGCTTGCCGCCGAGGCCGATGTGGTGGTCGAGAATTTCAAGACCGGCGCGCTCAGGAAATACGGGCTGGATTACGAGTCGCTGAGTGCGGTCAATCCGCGGCTCGTCTACTGCTCCGTCACCGGGTTCGGCCAGACCGGGCCGTTTGCGCACAAGCCGGGCTATGACGGCGTGTTCCAGGCCATGAGCGGCTTCATGAGCGTCTCCGGCCATCCGGATGGCGAGCCCGGCGGCGGGCCGATGAAGGTCGGGCTGTCGATGATCGATATCCTGACCAGCTTCTACGCCACCGTTGCCATATTGGGCGCGGTCTACCACCGCGACCTCCACGGCGGGCCGGGGCAGCATATCGACCTCGCTTTGCTCGATTGCGGCCTGGCCGCGCTCAGCCATTTCGCGATGAACTATCTGGTCTCGGGCGAGGTCCCGGTCCGGCGTGGCAATGGCGGGTTCGGCGGCATCCCCTCCCAGGCCTTTGCCTGCGCCGACGGCGATATCTTCCTGGTCGCCGGCAACAACGCCTTCTTCACCCGCCTGTGCAAGGCGATCGGCCGCCCCGAGCTTTGCGACGATCCGCGCTTCGCCACCACAGCCGCGCGGATCCAGAACCGCGAGGCGGTCGTTGCGGTCCTGTCGGAGATATTCCGCGCCGGAACCGTGGCCGACTGGCTGGCGCGGCTCGACGCGGCCGATGTTCCGTGCAGCGCCGTGAACGATCTCCCCGCCGCGCTCGCCAATCCGCAGATCCAGCATCGCGAGATGGTGCGCGAGGTCGTCCATCCGGCGGGCGGCACGGTGAAGCTGCTGCGCAACCCGATCCGCTACTCCGAAACACCGATCGAAACCTATGCCGCTCCGCCGCTGGTCGGCCAGGACACGGACGATGTCCTGGGCGCGCTGGGTTTCGGCGCCGACGCCATCGCGGCCTTGCGCGCCGCGAAGGCCATTTGACGAAAGACAGGAAGTATCATGACCGACAAGATTCTGACCCGCAAAGACGGCGCGACCGGCCATATCGTCTTCAACAATCCTGACAAGCTGAACGCGATCTCGCTTGAGATGTGGGAGGGGATGGGCATCGCGGTGGACGCGTTCGAGGCCGACCCGGAAATCCGCGTCATCGTCGTTTCCGGTGCCGGGGGAAAGTCCTTTGTCGCCGGCGCGGACGTATCGAAATACGAGGAAGAGCGCATGGGCGAGAATGCCCAGGAGCATTACGCCCAGACCGGTGAGCGGTCGCTCTCGGCACTCTACAACTCCTCCAAGGTCACCGTCGCGGCGATCGACGGCTGGTGCATCGGCGGCGGGATCAGCGTCGCCGTGTCCTGCGACCTGCGCTACTGCTCGGAGAAGTCGAAATTCGGCCAGCCCGCCATGCGCTACGGCATCGGCTACCGCTATAAGAGCCTGCGCCGGCTGGTCGAGATCGTCGGTATTCCCGCGGCCAAGGACATGCTGATCGGCGGCCTGCAATTCGACGCCCACGAGGCCTACACCAAGGGGCTGGTCGGGCGCGTGCTGCCGGAGGCGGAGTTCCAGGCCTTCATCGACAAGACGGTCGGTCAGATCGCGGCCGGCGCGCCGCTGACCGCGCAGCAGGTCAAGTTCACCCTGAACACGATCGCCAAGGATCCGGCCGACCGTGACCTCGACCGCTGCGAGCAGATGTTCCAGACCTGTTATGCCTCGGCCGACTACAAGGAAGGCATTCGTGCCTTCGCCGAGAAGCGCAAACCCGTCTTCGTTGGACAATAGCTTGCGAGGATCGCCGTTCGAGGCCAATGCTTTCATGCGTTCCACAGCCAATGCCAGTCGAGGCCGTCATTCCCATGCGATCGTCAGTTCAAGGCGCACGATGAAGCTCGATCCGGGACCGCTCCCCCTCTATCACCAGCTGGAGGAGAATCTGCGGGCTCGCATCCACGACGGCGAGTTCGAGCCGGGGGCCGTGCTGCCCACCGAGGAGCAGATCTGCGCCGAATACGGGGTCAGCCGGATCACGGTGCGGCGGGCGCTCGACGCGCTGATCGCCCAGGGCCTCATCGTCCGGCGTCGCGGCGTCGGCTCCTTCGTGGCCGAACCCAAGAGCGGCATCCGCTCGGTGCGTCTCGCCGGCTCGCTCGACGAGTTCCTGTCGGCCTCCGGCGCGCTGGAGACGCAGATGGTGTCGCTCGGCGAAACCGCCGCGCCGGCCGAGATCGCCGATCAGCTGCAGATCGGGAACGGCACCCCGGTCGTTTGCCTGGAGGCGATTACCAGGCTGGAGGGCGCGCCGATCGGCTATCTCAACATCTATTTTCCGCTCGAGATCGGGCGCCTGTTCGATCCCGCCGATCTCGACAGCAAGATGCCGGTAATCCGGACGATGGAGCGCAAGGCGAATACCCGCGTGGTGCGCGCCGAGCAGGTGATCGAGGCCGACCGCGCCGGCGAAGCGGCCGGCCGCCATCTGGCGATCGATCCCCAATCTCCGGTGCTGCGCGTCACGCGCGTCTACTTCACCGCATTCGAACGCCCGATCGAGGTTGCGCTGATCCGCTATCACCCCGAGCGCTATCGCTATTCGATCGATTTTCACAGCAAGGGGGAGCGGCGGTAGCGATGACAGAGCCAGACCTTAACGGGCGGGTCGCCCTGGTGACCGGCGCCTCATCCGGCTTCGGCCATCATTTCGCCCGCCTGTTGGCTGCCGCCGGCGCCAAGGTGGTGGCCGGCGCGCGGCGCAAGGAACGCCTCGACGACCTCGCCCGCACGATACGCGCAGCCGGGGGCACGATCGAACCGGTGACGCTCGATGTCGAGGACGAAGGCTCGATCATCGCCGCCTATGACGCGGCCGAGCGCGCTTTCGGCACGGTGGATACGATCATCGCCAATGCCGGCATCAGCCCGCCCGGATCGGCGCTGGAGCTGCCGGTCGAGGACCTGAGCCAGATCCTGCGGGTCAATGTGCAGGGCGTCTATCTGACCGCGCGTGAGGGCGCGCGACGGCTGATCGCGCGCGGCGCGCCGGAGCGTGGGCGAATGATCCTGGTCGGGTCGGTCGGCTCGATCAGGCCGCTGGCTGGCCTGACCGCCTACAGCATGACCAAGGCGGCGGTCGCCATGATGGGCAAGGGGCTGGCGCGCGAATGGGCGCGTCACGGTATCAATGTGAACACGATCTGCCCCGGCTGGGTGGCCACCGAACTCAACAGCGAATGGCTCACCAGCGAAGGCGGCCAAAAGCTGATCAAGAGCTTCCCGCGCCGCCGGCTGATGCAATCGTCGGACCTCGACGGCATGACCCTGTTCCTGGCGTCCGACGGATCGGCCGCCGTCACCGGCGGGGTGTTCTCGATCGATGACGGCCAGTCTTTGTAGGATCCATGATGCGTGAGCCTTTCGTCAGCTATGAGAAGACCGGACGCATCGTCACGGTGACCTTCCAGCGTCCCGAGACGCGTAACGCCGTCGCGGAGCACGAGGATTGCCAGGACTTGGTCGACGCGCTGGAGCGGGCGAATGCCGATCCGGAAGTCTCCGCCTTGATTCTGACGGGCGCGGGCACGGCCTTTTCCGCCGGCGGCAACCTCAAGAACATGCGCGACCGTGTCGGCATCGGCCCCCAGGCGAGCCCGGCCGGTACGCGGGCCAACTACAAACGCGGCATCCAGCGCATCCCCCAGGCCTTCATGGCGGTGGAGATCGCGACCATCGCGGCGATCAACGGCCACGCGATCGGGCTGGGGCTGGACCTTGCCTGCATGTGCGATATGCGGGTCGCCGCCGACAATGCGAAATTCGCCTCCAGCTTCGTCAAGATCGGCATCGTCCCCGGCGACGGCGGCGCCTGGATCCTGCCGCGCGTCATCGGCTATTCGAAGGCGGCGGAACTGATGCTGACCGGCGACACCTATTCGGCGGCCGATGCCAAGGAGATGGGATTGGTGGGCCAGATCGTACCGGCCGACCAGGTGATGACTGAGGCGGTCAAGCTCGCCGAACGGGTCGCCGCCAACCCGCCGCAATCGGTCAGGCTGGCCAAGCGGCTGCTGCGCGAGGGCCAGCAGGCCCGTTTCCAGGAAATCCTGGAGCTGTCGGCCGCCTTCCAGGCGCTGGCCCACGAGACCGCCGACCACCGCGAGGCGCTCGACGCCTTTTTCGAGAAGCGGCCGGCGGTCTTTACCGGCCAGTGATCTTCGCCGAACAGTGATCGCGCCTACGATCAGGCGTATCCAAGCGTTGCATCGCTGCGCCGCGGCCGGGAAACTGCCCGCGATTGCGCGTGACCCGGTGAGCACCGATGCCAGCAGCCAGCGGCGAAAGACGTCCGAACTATCCCTATCGCGTCGATATCCCCACCCGATGGATGGATTGCGACGCCTACGGCCATGTGAACAACGTCGTCTATTACAGCTGGTTCGACACGGCGGTGACCCGCATGCTGTTCGAGGCCGGGCTGATCTGGATGCAGGATTCCCCGATCATCGGGCTCTGCGTCGAAAGCCATTGTGAATTCCTCGCCCCCGTGTCCTTTCCGGAAACAGTCGAGGCGCGGGTGCGCATCGCACGGGTCGGCGACAAGAGCCTGCGCTATGAGGTCGGCCTGTTTCTCCCCGATCGCGACGAGCCCGTCTCGACCGGCTATTTCGTGCATGTGTTCGTCGATCGCGGCACGCGGCGGCCGGTCTCGCTGACCGCGGACCAGAAGGCGCTGGTCGCGCCCTACGCCGTGGCGGCCTGATCCATGGACATCTCGTTCAGCCCCGCCGAGGACGCCTTCCGGGAAGAGGTACGTGCCTTCATAGCACGCGAGCTGCCCGAGGCCGTCCGGCGCAAGATGATGGAAGGCCGGGCGCTGCAGAAGGCGGAGATCGTCGACTGGCAGCGCAGGCTGAATGCCCGGCGCTGGGCCACGCCCAGCTGGCCGGCCGAGGCAGGCGGGCCGGGCTGGACCCCGGTCGAGCGCCACATCTTCCTCGACGAGCTGCACCAGGCGCCGGCGCCCGAGCCGTGGTCGATGAACGTGTCGATGATCGGGCCGGTGCTGATCGCCTTCGGCAGCGATGCGCAGAAGGCGCGCTTCCTGGCCCGCGCGGCCAATCTCGACGATTGGTGGGCGCAGGGCTTCTCAGAACCCGGCGCAGGATCGGATCTCGCCAGCCTCAAGACGGCGGCGGTGCGGGACGGCGATCATTATGTGGTGAGCGGCCAGAAGATGTGGCAGGGCATGGGCCATTGGGCCGACTGGATGTTCACCCTGGTCCGCACCGACCCCAACGCGCCCAAGAAGCAGGCCGGCATCTCCTTCCTGCTGATCGATCTGAAATCCCCCGGCGTCACCATCCGGCCGATCGTCACCGTCGACGGCCGGCATGAGGTCAACGAGGTTTTCCTGGACGACGTCCGTGTGCCGGTCGCCAACCGCATCGGCGAGGAGAACCAGGGCTGGACCGTCGCCAAATACCTGCTGACCAACGAGCGGGTCGGCATCGCCCGGATCGGCATGACCAAGCGCCTGCTGCAGCGGGCAAAGCATCTTGCAGCGGCCCTGCCGGCGCGCGAGCGTATGCGGACACTGGAAAAGGCGGCGGCGCTGGAGGCCGATCTCAAAGTGCTGGAGATCACCCAGCTGCGCATCCTGGCGGCGCTCAGGCCCGGCATCGCCGATCCGCGCGCCTCGATCCTCAAGATCAAGGCGGTCGAGTTGCGCCAGGCAGCATCCGAATTCCTGTTGCGGGTCGCCGGCCCCGAGGCCTTTGAATTCGCCTATGAGAATGAGGGCCTGGCGCCCACCGAGATCGCGTCGAATTTCTTCACGCTGCGGGCCGCCTCGATCTATGGCGGCGCGACCGAGGTGCAGAAGAATATCCTCGCCACGACCGTGCTGGGCCTGTGAGACGATGAATTTCGATCTGACCGACGAACAGACGATGCTGCGGGACGCGTTCTCGCGCTTCCTGGCCGACCGCTACGGCTTCGAGCAGCGCCGGGCGCTCAGGCTCAGCGCGGACGGCTGGAGCCGCCCGGTTTGGGCCTGGCTGGCGGAGCAGGGTTATCTTGCGGCGTCTTTCCCGGAGGCCGATGGCGGGCTGGGCGGCGGCGCGGTCGAGACGATGGTGATCGCCGAGGCGCTCGGCGCCCACCTCGCCGCCGAGCCCTATCTTGCATCGATCGTGCTGGCCGGCACTGCGCTGCGGCTCAGTTCCGGCCAGGCGCGGACGGAGGCGTTGGCCGGGCTCCTGTCCGGCGCCCTCACGGCCTCGTTCTGTGAGGAGGACGGCGCGGCGCCGGTGCGTGCCGTGGGAACCGAGACGGGATGGATGCTGACGGGCGGGAAGGTCAACGTGATCCACGGGGCGAGCGCCGACCGCCTCGTCGTGACCGCCGAGACGGCGCAGGGGCTGGGCGTTTTCCTGGCCGATGCGGCCGCGCTCGGGATCACGCGCCGCCGTCATGCGACCTTCGACGGGCTGCATGCGGCCGAGATCGGCTTTGCCGGCGTTTCCGCAGTGCCGCTGGCGTTCGGCCCCAGGGCCGAGGCGCTGGTCGAGCGGGTTCGGCAGCACGGCATCGCCTGGCTGGCCGCTGAGGCGGTCGGCATCATGCGCATGCTGCTGGACCTCACCGTCGACCATCTCAAGACCCGCAGGCAGTTCGGCGAGGCGCTGGGTAGCTTCCAGGCGCTGCGCCACCGCGCGGTCGATATGCTGGTCGCGGTCGAGCAGGCGGACAGCGCCAAGATCTATGCCGTCACCATGATCGACGCGCCCGACCGGGCGGAGCGGCGCAAGGCCTTCGCGGCGGTCAAGGCCGTGATCGGCGCTGCCGGCCGCGTCGTCGGCCAGGCCGCGGTGCAGCTGCATGGCGGCATCGGCGTGACCGACGAGCATCGCGTTGGCTGGGGCATGCGCCGCCTCACCATGATCGATATGATGCTCGGTGACAGCGACCACCATATCGCTGCCCTCGCCGAACTTGGCGGGTTCCTGGCGGCGGCCGAATAGTTGGACCGGTCCATGGATGAGATCGAGAGCGTGGTGATCGGCGCGGGCGCGGTCGGGCTTGCCGTCGCCCGAGCGCTGGCGCGCAGCGGCCGGGACGTGCTGATCCTCGAGAAGGAGACGCTGATCGGCTCCGGCACCAGCTCGCGCAACAGCGAGGTCATCCATGCCGGCATCTACTATCCGAAAGGCTCGCTGAAGGCCCGGCTCTGCGTTGCCGGTAGGCAGCGCCTCTACGAATTCTGCGCCGGCCATGGTGTCGCTCACCGCCGTTGCGGCAAGCTGATCGTCGCTGCCTCCGCCCAGACGGCGGAGCTGGAGGCGATCCGCGGCGCGGCCGAGGCCAACGGCGTCGACGACCTTGCCTGGCTATCCCAGGCTGAGTTCGCGCAGCTCGAACCGGAGCTGGCCGGCGCGGCCGCTTTGCTGTCGCCCTCGACTGGCATTATCGATTCGCACGGGCTGATGCTCGCCTATCAGGGCGAGGCCGAGGATGCGGGGGCGGTCATCGCCTTCGGCACCGAGGTTACCCGCGCCGCGCTGGAGGGCCAGGGCATCGTTCTGTGGATCAATGGCGAGGGCGAGCCGGCTCTGCGCGCCCGCCTCGTCGTCAATGCCGCCGGCTTGTTTGCGCCAATGGTCGCCGCACGGATCGAGGGGTTCCCGGCCGCGTCGATCCCGCCGGGCTGGTTCGCCAAGGGCAGCTATTTCACCCTTTCCGGACGCTCGCCATTCAGCCGGCTGGTCTATCCCGTGCCGGAGCCGGGTGGGCTCGGCACCCATCTGACGCTCGACCTCGGCGGGCAGGCCCGATTCGGGCCGGATGTCGAATGGCTGGACGAGACCGATCCGTCGGCGATCGACTACGCGGTCGATCCGCGCCGGGCCGAACGCTTCTACGCGGCCATTCGCGCCTACTGGCCGGGGCTGCGCGACGGCAGCCTCGTGCCCGCCTATTCGGGCGTGCGGCCGAAACTGTCGGGGCCGGGGCAGCCGGCCGCCGATTTCAAGATCGCCGGGCCGGCCGATCATGGCGCGCGGGGCCTGATCAACCTGTTCGGCATCGAATCGCCCGGCCTCACCGCCTCGCTGGCCATCGCCGATGCCGTGCTGGCGCTGGCGGATGAGGCGCGCGATGCGTGATTTCGGCAGTTTCGACTACATCATCGTCGGCGCCGGCTCGGCGGGCTGCGTTCTGGCCAACCGGCTGTCGGCATCCGGCCGGTGCCGGGTGCTGCTGCTCGAGGCCGGCGGCCGCGACGTCAATCCCTGGATTCACATCCCGCTCGGCTACGGCAAGCTGTTCAACGATGCGTCGGTCAATTGGCTCTATCAGACCGTGCCGCAAACCGGGCTGAACGGCCGGATCATCAATCAGCCGCGCGGCAAGGTGCTGGGCGGGTCGAGCTCGATCAACGGGCTGGTCTATATCCGCGGCCAGCGCCAGGATTTCGATCACTGGCGCCAGCTGGGCAACACCGGCTGGTCTTACGACGACGTGCTGCCTTATTTCCGCAAGGCGGAGGACCAGGCGCGCGGCGCCGACGCGTATCACGGCGCCGGCGGGCCGTTGGCGGTGTCCGATCCGTCCGAACCGCATCCGCTGTGCGACGCCTTCATCGCCGCTGCGGAGCAGGCCGGGCATCCGCGGAACCCGGATTTCAACGGCGTGGCGCAGGAAGGGGCGGGCTATTACCAATCCACCTCACGCCGCGGCCTGCGTGTCAGTGCGGCCGTCGCCTATCTGCGCCCGGCGCGCCGTCGGACGAACCTGGCCGTGGTGACACGCGCCCATGCCACACGCATCGTGCTCGACGGGCGGGTTGCGACGGGCGTGGAGTGGCTCAGCGGCGGCGAGCGTTTCCGCGCGTCGGCGGCCTGCGAGGTGGTTCTGGCCTCCGGCGCGATCAACACGCCGCAGCTGCTGCAACTGTCGGGCATCGGGCCGGGCGAGTTGCTGCGCGGGTACGGCATCCCGGTCGTGCACGACATGCCGGGCGTGGGCGCGGACCTCCAGGACCATCTGCAGGTGCGCATGGTGTTCGGCTGCACCCGCCCCATCACCTTCAACGACGACATGCGGACATGGCTCGGCATGTCGCGCATCGGCCTGCGCTATCTGACGCAGCGCAAGGGGCCGCTGACGGTCAGCGCCGGCTATGCCGGGGGCTTCTTCCGCACCGATCCGGCCCTGGACTTGCCGGACATCCAGGTGCATTTCATCAATTTCTCGACCAACAAGATGGGCGACAGGCTCCATCCTTTCTCCGCCTTCACCGCCTCGTCCTGCCAGCTGCGTCCGGATAGCCGCGGATCGGTGCGCATCGTCAGCGGCAATCCGCTGACGCCGCCGGCGATCGATCCCAACTATCTGGCCACCGAGGCCGACAGGCAGGCGAATGTCGCCGGGCTGAAGCTGCTGCGCGCCATTATGCAATCTCCGGCGATGGAGCCTTTCGTTGCCATGGAACGCGAGCCAGGTCCGGATGTGGCGTCGGACGACGCGCTGCTCGCTTATTGCCGCGAACGCGGCTCGACGATCTATCACCCGACCTGCACGGCCCGGATGGGAAACGATCCGCGCGCCGTGGTCGATGCCAGGCTGCGCGTGCATGGTGTCGGCCGGCTCAGGGTGGTCGACGGTTCGGTCATGCCGTCCGTCGTCTCCGGAAATACCCACGCCGCCATCGTCATGATCGGTGAGAAGGCGGCCGACATGATTATCGCCGACGCAGCCTGACCAGCGGAGCTTCCATGTATACCGACCTCGCCCTCTTCATCGATGGCGCCTTCCTCTCCGGCGAAGGCCGCGACAGCGAGCCCGTCCTCAACCCGGCGACCGGCCAGGTTCTTGCCGAGCTGCCGCATGCCACCACAGCGGATCTCGATCGCGCACTCGCCGCCGCCGCAACCGCCTTTCCCGCCTGGCGCAGGACCTCGGCCTATGAGCGCGGCCGTATCCTGAAGCGCGCCGCCGACCTCATCCGCGAACGCAAGGCGGCGATCGCCCGGATCATGACCCCGGAGCAGGGCAAGCCGTTGGCGGAATCCGACGGCGAGATCGCCCATGCCGCCGATGTGCTGGAATGGTACGCGGAGGAGGGACGCCGCGCTTACGGCCGGACGGTGCCCAGCCGCGTGCCGGGCCTCACCCACACGGTGGCGCCAGAGCCGGTCGGTGTGTGCCTCGGCTTCACCCCGTGGAACTTCCCGGCGCTGACCCCGGCGCGCAAGATCGGCGGCGCGCTCGCCGCGGGCTGCCCGGTGATCGTCAAGGCGGCGGAGGAAACGCCCGGCACCGCGGTCGAGATCGCCCGCGCCTTCGCCGATGCCGGCCTGCCGCCGGGCGTGCTGGCGCTCGTCTTCGGCAAGCCGGCCGAGGTGTCCAGCCACCTGATCGTCTCGCCGATCAGCCGCAAGATCTCGTTCACAGGCTCGACCCCGGTCGGCAAGCAGCTGATGCGGCTCGCCATCGATGACGGCAAGCGCACGACGATGGAGCTGGGCGGCCATGCGCCGGTGCTGGTGTTCGACGATGTCGATCCCGCCGCCGCGGGCAGGGTCGCGGCGGCGGGCAAATACCGTAATGCCGGCCAGGTCTGCATCTCGCCGACACGCTTCTACGTCCAGGAATCCGCCTACGACGCGTTCGTCGAGGGCTTCGTGGAGGCGGCGCGGGGGATCAAGGTCGGCAATGGATTGGATGCCGGCATCGCCATGGGCCCGCTCGCCAACCCGCGCCGGGTCGAAGCGATGGAGCGCATGGTCGCCGATGCGCGCGACCGCGGCGGCAACATCCGCACGGGCGGTTCAAGGCGCGGCAATGCAGGCTTCTTCTTCGACCCCACCGTCGTCACCGACCTGCCCGACGATTCGCTGCTGATGACCGAAGAGCCCTTCGGCCCCATCGCCCCGATCGTGCCGTTCCGCACGCTTGAGGAGGTGTTGCCCCGCGCCAACGGACTGCCCTTCGGCCTGGCAGCCTATGCCTTCACCGGCTCGGCCAGGACGGCCGCGGCGGTGGCGGAGGGCCTCGAGGCCGGTATGGTCGGCATCAACAGCTTCGCCGTCTCAAACCCCGAGACACCCTTCGGCGGCGTCAAGGACAGCGGCCATGGATCGGAAGGCGGCATCGAAGGACTCGCGGCCTATTTCAACACCAAGCTGGTGTCCGCCTCGGTCAATTCCCCGTGAACCGCGCCTTGCGCTTCTCCTTGAACGACAACGTGCCTTCCTTGAAGTCCTCGGTATAGACCATCAGCGTCTGCATGCTGGATTCGAAGTCCAGTGCCTCCGTGTAGGTCTGGCCGGGCGCCGCCTCGAACTGGCGCTTGGCCATTGAGAGGGCGATGGTCGGCGCCCCGGCGAAGGACCGGGCCAGCTCGGCTGCCTTGGCCTGCACCTGGTCGGACGGCAGCACGTGCAGGGCGAGGCCCAGCCGGCCGGCCTCGGCGCCGCTGACGAAGCGGCCGGAATAGATGATCTCCTTCGCCTGCTGGATCGGCAGGTAGCGGGTCAGCAGGAAGGCCGCCCCGCCGTCGGGGGCGAGGCCGATATGGCGAAAGGCGAACTGGAAACGCGCATCTTCCGCCGCGACCACGATGTCGCTCGCCAGTGCCAGCGCCCAGGACATGCCCACGCACACGCCGCGCACCGCCGTGATCACCGGCTTGCTGGTATTGGCGACGGCGCGGGCCATGCGGTGGAGATGGCGCATGCGGAGCAGCGCGTCGTTCATGCCCAGCCCGCTCATCTCCGACACGTCCGCGCCGGCACTGAAATTCTCGCCGGCGCCGGTGAGCACGACCACGCGCACGGCCGGATCGTCCTGCGCTTTCTGGAAGGCGGCCTCGATCTCGGTGCGCATGGCCAGCGTGATGGCGTTCTTTCGCTCGGGCCGGTTGATCGTGACGGTCGCGACGCCGTCCTCCAATGACCAGTCGACGGACATGCTGCCCTCATCAGTAGGAATTCGTGGCTCTGCAATATCACCGACGCCGCGTGGGACGGACGCGGGCGGCCGCCATATCGCCTCTGCGATGGTGCCGGCCCTTGGCTTGTCGGCATCGGGTGGGTTCCGCGATTGATCTCGGGTGCAAAGCTTCAACGTCACCCCTTTCGAATGCCCCGCCGACCTGCCCGCCCTGCGGGCGGAGATACGCGCGTTCATCGCCGATCACATGCCGGCGGGCGATCCCACAAGGCGGCTCAATTGCTGGGCGGTCCCGGACCGCGATTTCAGCCGCGCGCTGGGCCGGGCCGGCTATATCGGCATGACCTGGCCCAAGTGCTATGGCGGGCACGAGCGCCATCCGCTGGAACGCTACACGGTCCTGGAGGAGCTGCTCGCCGCCGGCGCGCCGGTCGGGCTGCACTGGATCGCCGATCGCCAGAGCGGCAATCTGCTGCTGCGCTATGGGACCGAGGAACAGCGGCAGCGCTTCCTGCCCGGCATTGCCGCCGGTGAGCTCTATTTCTGCATCGGCATGAGCGAGCCCGGCACCGGGTCCGATCTCGCCTCGATCCGCACCCGCGCCGTGCGCACGGACGAGGGCTGGCGCATCAGCGGCCAGAAAATCTGGACCACTTTCGCCCACCATTCGCAGATGATGATCGCGCTGGTCCGCACGGAACCGGGCTCGGAGCGGCAGGCGGGCCTGAGCCAGTTCCTGGTCGACCTCAGCACCCCCGGCATCACTGTCCGCCCGATCATGGACCTGGTCGGCGGGCACGACTTCAACGAGGTCTTCTTCGACGACGTGCTGGTGCCAGACGACATGCGGGTCGGCGCGGAGGGCGACGGCTGGAAGCAGGTGACTGCGGAGCTGTCGCTCGAACGCTCCGGGCCCGAGCGTTATCTGTCGAGCTTTGCCCTGCTGCAGGAGCTGATCCGTATCGCCGGCAGGAGCCCCGACGGCGCGACACGGCAGCTGATCGGCCGCCTCGGGGCGGAGCTGTGGACCTTGCGGCAGATGTCGCGGTCGGTGGCCGCCAGGCTCGCCTCAGGGCAGGACCCGGCGCTGGAAGCGGCGATCGTCAAGGATCTGGGCAATGTGTTCGAGCAGGCCCTGCCGCGTGCCGTCCAGGCCGCGATGGACGGGCCGGACGATCTGTCGGCGGACAGCGACTTCGCCCGCATGACCGCCCTGTTGCTCCAGATTTCGCCGTCCTTCTCGCTGCGCGGCGGCACGCGCGAAATCTTGCGCGGGATCATCGCCCGGGGGCTGGGGATTCGATGAGCGAGGCGCAGCCCATGCTGCTCGAAACCGCCGATCGGCTGTTCGGCGATCTCGCGGCGGCGCGTCCGGCCTTTCCCGATCTGTGGGCAGCGGTCGCCGAGAATGGTTTTCCCGCCCTGCTGGTCGGCGAGGCGGCCGGCGGCTTCGGCGGCGACTGGCCGGATGCCGTGGCGGTGCTCAGGCTGGCTGGCTACCACGCTTTGCCGGCGCCGTTGGCCGAGGCGATGATCGCGACGCGGGTCGCGGCCTATGCCGGGCTGCCGCCCGCCGACGGCCTGTGCTCGGTCGCCGCGCTGGGTGACTGCCGTCTGGACGCCGGGCGGTTTACGGGAACGTTGCGGTCGGTGCCGTGGGGCCGGGCGGCCGATACCGTCGTGACCGTAGCGAACGACCGGCTCATCCGCTTGCGGTGCGCCGATGCCGCTTCCGTCGTGCCGTTCGATGATCCGGCGGGCGATCCGCGCGACCGGCTGGTCTTCGAAAATGCCCCGGCGGAGGAGGCCGATGCCGAGCTCGATCTGTTCGCGGTCGGTGCGCTCGCCCGCGCCGCCATGATCGCCGGCGCGCTGGACGCCGCGCTCGCGCGCTCGGTCGCCTATGTCAATGAGCGGGTCCAGTTCGGCCGTCCGATCGGCAAATTCCAGGCGGTGCAGCAAAGCTTGGCCGTCTTCGCCGAGGAGGCCGCGTCGGTGAATTGCGCGGTCCAGGCGGCGGCGCGGGCGACGGATACCGGCGATGCCGGCTTCGAGATCGCCGCCGCCAAGCTCAGGGCCAACATGGCGGCCGCGGTCGGCACCACCACCGCCCACCAGGTGCATGGCGCCATCGGCTTCACCCAGGAATACGACCTGCACCGCTGGACCCGTCGGCTGATTGGCTGGGCATCGGAATTCGGCTCCGAACGCTATTGGGCGGACTGGCTGGGCGGCTTGATCGCCGTGAACGGACCGGACGCGTTCTGGAGCGAGCTTACCCGCCGTTCCGACCAGAGCTGAAGGACAAGGCCATGTCGCACGCCGTCATCGTTTCCACCGCCAGGACGCCGATCGGCAAGGCGTTCCGTGGCGCGCTCAACAACGTCCATGGCGCCGTGCTCGGCGGCCATGCGATCACCGCGGCGGTGGCGCGTGCCGATCTCGACCCGGCCGAGATCGAGGACGTGCTGATCGGCTGCGCCACACCTGAGGGCGCCACCGGCAGCAATATCGCCCGCCAGGCGGCCTGCGCTGCCGGCCTGCCGGTCACGGTGCCCGGCTTCACGCTGGACCGTAAATGCTCGTCTGGGCTGCAGACCATCGCGCTGGCAGCGCAGCGCATCTTGGCCGGCGAGGGTTCGATCTTCGTCGCCGGGGGCCTCGAATCCGTCTCGCTGACCCAGCCCCACGCCAACCAGTTCCGCGCTCGTGAGGACTGGATCGTCGCGCACAAGCCTGAGCTCTACTGGTCGATGATCGAGACGGCGGACAATGTCGCGCGTCGCTATGGCGTCTCGCGCGTGGCACAGGACGAGTACGCGCTGATCAGCCAGCAGCGCACGGCGGCGGCGCAGGCGGCCGGCCGGTTCGACGATGAGATCGTGCCGATCGCCGCCACGCGCCTCGTCACCGACAAGGCCGGACAGGTGACGGGCGAGGAAGCGGTGACGCTCGCCAGGGACGAGGGCAACCGCCCCGACACCAATGCCGAGGGTTTGGCCAAGCTGAAGCCGGTGCGTGGCGACGATGCCTTCATCACCGCCGGCAATGCCAGCCAGCTATCGGACGGGGCGAGCGTCGCGGTCGTCATGGATGCGGCAGAGGCGAAACGCCGCCGGCTGAAGCCGCTCGGCCGCTTCGTCGGCTTCGCAGTGGCCGGCTGCGAGCCCGACGAGATGGGAATCGGTCCGGTCTTCGCCGTGCCGAAGCTGCTCGCCCGCCACGGGCTCAAGGTCGAGGATATCGACCTGTGGGAGCTGAACGAGGCCTTCGCCGTGCAAGTGGTCTATTGCCGCGACCGCCTTGGCATCCCGATGGACCGGTTGAACGTCGATGGCGGCGCGATATCCATCGGTCACCCCTATGGCATGAGCGGGGCCCGGCTGGTCGGCCACGCCCTGATCGAAGGCCGCCGCCGCCGGGCCAAGCGCGTTGTCGTCACCATGTGCATCGGCGGCGGTATGGGAGCCGCCGGCCTGTTCGAGCTGGATTAGGCCGCGTCGCTCGACTGTGGCCGGATCGCAGGCCGCTCCTGGCGGAAACGCCCCTGTCCGGCCATAGCTGCCGCCTTATGCTGCTTCACATGTTCATCGCCCGGCGATGCGTGAAGACGAGGCCCTGAAATGACGCTCGAACCGACCATGATCGACCGGACCACGCTCGTGACGCGGCCTCTGTCGCCGCAACTCGGCGCCGAGATTCTCGGCCTGGATTTGGAACACGAGATCGATGAGGCCACGCGGCGCGAACTGCTGCGGATTTGGACCGAGGCCGGTCTGATCCTGGTGCGCGGGGTCGAGAACGGCGAGCAGCATCTGCGATTGAGCATGGTCTTCGGCGATCCCGGACCGGCCGCCACCGGTGTGCTCAATCTCGATCGCGATCCGCGGATCATGGGCCTGCGCCAGGATCCCGACGACCCCCGTTGCCGGACGATGCCGGTGTTCGAGGTCCATGGTGAAGCGCGAGCAGGCTATCTCGGCTGGCACTGGGACCAGGCCTTCATGCCCGAAATCGTCCGCGGGGCGGCGCTGCGCATGGTCGAGACGGCCGCGATCGGCGGCCAGACCGGTTTCATTGACGCCATCACGGCATGGGAGCGCCTGCCGCAGGCCCTGCAGGAGCAGGTCGAGGGGCTGGAGGTGGTCTACCATATGACCATAGACCAGCACCGCAACCGCTTCGGGTTCCCGCAGGGGCTTCGCGCGGCGCGCGAGCGTGAGGATGCCGAGACGCGGCAGGCCGAATACCACCGCGACTTTCCCCAGGTGGTGCATCCTCTGGTGATTACCCAGCGCGAGACCGGCCGGAAGGTGCTGAAACTCTCCCCCATGCATGCGCAACGCATCCTGGGACTGGCCGAGGCCGAGAGCGATGCGCTGCTCCACACCCTTGCCGATCATCTGGTCGATGGGCGTTTCGCCTATTTCCACGAATGGCGAAACGGCGACCTGCTCATCTGGGACAATTGGCGCCTGATCCATTCCGCCGCCGGCGTGCCGCCGCATGTGCGGCGCTATGCCGAGCGGACGACCATCTACGGCGATTACGGCGTGGGGCGCTATCTCGATCCCGCGCTGCACGGCTCACGGCCCCGACGCGCTTTCATGGATTGATCGGGCGCGCCAGCCCTGGGGAGGGGGCGATAAGAGTATGCTGGAGGAAGCCGATTACGTGATCGTGGGAGCCGGATCGGCAGGCTGTGTCCTCGCCAACCGGCTGAGCGCCGATGGCAAGTCCAAGGTCGTCCTGCTGGAGGCCGGCTGCGACGATCGCCCCTGGAAGGAGCCGAGCCAGCTCACCAGCACCGTCAATATCCATATCCCGGCGGGCTACACGCGGATGCTGGCGGATCCAAGGATCACCTGGGGCTACCAGACCGAGCCGGATGCGGGCACCAACGGCCGGCGGCATGCGATTCCGCGTGGCAAGGTGCTGGGCGGCACATCCTCGATCAACGCCATGATCTATGTCCGCGGGCTGCCGCAGGATTATGACGCGTGGCGGCGCCTGGGCTGCGTGGGGTGGGCCTGGTCCGATGTCGAGCCGATCTTCCAGCGGATCGAGCGCCGCGAGGGCCGGCGGGATGGCGGCCTCGATATCAGCGACATGCCGATAGAGCACGTGATGCTGGACCGGATCGTCGAGGCGTTCCGGGAGGCGGGGGCGCCGGCCAGTGACGATCTCAGCGGCATGAACCGCGAGGGCATCGCGCGGATCAGGCTCAATATCCGCAACGGTGTGCGACGGTCGTCAGCGGCCGCCTATCTGCACAAGGCGATGCGACGGCCGAATCTGCGCGTGATCACCCGCGCGACCGCGGCGCACGTCCTGTTCGACGGCCGGCGTGCCTCGGGCGTCGCGTTCCTCCATCACGGGCAGATGAGGACCGTCCGCGCGCGCCGCGAGGTGATCCTCAGCGCCGGCGCGTTCAATTCGCCGCAGCTTCTGGAGCTGTCGGGCGTCGGCCAGGGCGAGCGCCTGCGTGCCCTCGGGATTCCCGTCGTCGCGGACAATCCCGCGATCGGCGAGAACCTGCAGGACCATTTCTCGACCATGCTCAGGGCGCGGCTCAAGCCCGGCAGCCCCAGTTTCAACGCGCTGGCACGCGGCTGGGGGCTGGCCGGGCAGATGCTGCGCTACGGCCTGTTCCGCAACGGCCTGCTGGCCACGGGCGGATCGATCCTGACCGCTTTCCTCAAATCCGATCCGGCGCTGGCGCTGCCGGACCTGCAGTTCTTCGCCAGCCCGGC
>Ga0105238_10000268_pt1 | contig 58321 bp, 86 predicted proteins | sample KBSC34metaG_FD_81526 | JGI IMG/M metagenome (GOLD analysis project Ga0105238, IMG submission 81526) | Corn rhizosphere microbial communities from Kellogg Biological Station, Michigan, USA - KBS C3-4 metaG | ecosystem: Host-associated > Plants > Roots > Rhizosphere > Soil | place: Michigan, USA...
ACCCGGACTTCGCCGTTCTGATCGTCCAGGCGGAGAACACGCCGGCGATCGAGCTGCGCGATCGCGACCCGCGCTTCCCACTGGTCGACGCCGTAGAGTTCGGCGTTGTGGATGACGGAATCGATCGACGCAGAACAGGTTGGCAGCTGCGCAGCGACGGTCAGCTCAATGACAGCCGCGACGACCACGAGTTCGTCGGGCGTCTGTGCACCCCGGAGCTGCAGCTCGTGGCCTTCGCGGGTTGAGGCGTCGCTGTCGGGATCCTGAGTGTGATTGTGCGCATGTGCGCAAGATGAAAGATTCGGAGGGTATGGGGCGGGCGAGGTGGCGCCCTGTGTTGCAGGTCTGGCTAGTGCTGACGTGGCCAAAGTTTGCTCGCTTTCTCTTGTCAAAGTGAAGCGAGCGGTGGGGAAGAGGGAAATACACCGCCCTCACATCTCCCGGGTACTAGTACTTTAGTACTGTTTGAACTAAAGCGTACACCAGGAAATTCCGCAGAACTTGTAGAACGAAACGCCAAGCGGCTACAATTCAGTAGTCTTCCAGGGGATTGAAAACGATCCCTTGGCCGCTTCTGTTCGTCCTTCGCGTGTAACGCTGGAGGTCCCTCTTCCCAAAGTTAGCTCCAGCGTTGCCGCGGGAGATGGATGGGGGCGGCCGCATAAACCTGGGGCCTATAGGGTCTTGGTTTGGGTTCGAAGGGGTGTTGCCGCTTTCGAAAGAAAGTGGTGGGCCTAAGAGAACTCGAATCTCTGACCTCTTCCGTGTCAAGGTAAATCCATCCACAGAAAAAAGTAGAGACACTGTTGCGAGTGCGCGACTGAAGAGACGCGTGAACGTCGTCATTTAGCGCCTCCCAGCAGGCCTGCCGTCACATACGGCTCCTGGTTGGATTTAATCGCGCGCTCTTGTCGGGCGTAATCATCGAGTCCGTACAAGAGTGTAACATCCATTCGGGTGTGACCTGCAAGTCGCGAAGCCTGAATTGCGTCCGTTTTTCCGGCAATCGCGGTTACTGCTTCGCGCCGAAACGCGTGGAAACCAAAACCTTTATAGTTAATGCCCAATTTTTCTGCGGCGGGCTTTAAAAAATATCTGCGGATCGATCGATCGTCGCGAGTTATGCCCTTTGTCGTACGAACTTCGAAACAATATCGCTCTCCGGCGTCCGGGCCCGGGCAGAGTTTGCTCAGCAAATCGGTCAGATTACCGAACGGAATATCACGGTCCGCCGCTTCGCTTTTCGTGCGATCGAGGTCGCCGCGCCAGTACCGCTGCCGGATCAAGATCATGCCGCGGTCCCAGTCCACGTGCTTCCAGCAGAGCCCGAGCACCTCCGAAATCCGCAACCCGAGGAACAGCGCAACCATGCAAACGAGCCGGACATCCGGCGGAAGCGCATGCAAAAGCCGCTTGGTCTGCTCCACAGACATCTTACGTTTTTCGTAACACGCCGTCTTCCGTCCGGGATTCGCTTTTTGGGCGGGATTTTTCCCGTTATAGGTGTCCCACAACTCCGCTCGCGTAAAAACCGAGCTGACAAGATTGCGCAAATCGGCGCGAGTTGCCCACGAAAGGCCGTCTTTACTCTTGCTGGCGAGCCATTCGTCGATCCGTCGCCGGCTGAGGTCCTCCACCTTCATCGCGCCAAACTCCGGCCGAATATGGCAACGCAGCAGCGAGGCATACTTACTGCGGGTCGGCGCGGAAAGGTTGGGCATGTAGGCCGTCTCGAAATCATTCACCAGGTCGCCAAAAGTCATCGGGGTAAGGCTTGTTGGGAAGCATAGTAGAGAAAGCGTTTAAGTGTCAACAAAAAATGCGGGGGTCGCTCGGGGAAAGTACTACGTCGTTTGGTCGTAATTCTGTCGGCTTAGCACCCGAGGGTAGATTTAGCTACCTTCGAGGGGACTTTTCGACCCAACTGGAGGGGAGTTTTCGCGGGCCCTTCCTTATATGAAATAGAAACTCTTAAATAGTGAATATAAAGAAGAGGGGCAGGCAGGCAGGTCAGTGGCAGAGTTGTGCCAGGGAGAAAGCGCGAGGCTGCCCGCCGGCCTACTCACCCCACTGATCCGCGAGGTCCTCAATGCTAAGAGCCTGCGGCGCTCCCGGATCAACCGTCTCAGCAATGCAGCACGTCATACAGAAAATGCAGCAGAACGGATCGCGAATCCGCTCAAGCGTCACGTCTACCGCTATGTCGCAGGAAATGGGAGCAGAGCAGAGAGCGGGCGTGTCAGGGTAGTCACGCCGGCCGCGTGGTCCGATGCGGCGGATATGCCAGGCGTTTGGATGCTTGTAGTGGAAGGCGAAGCTGAACTCGGGGGGCATTTCAGGTTACTGGCCGAAAACGAGAGTCGACGTCCAGGCCGACAGGACCGAGCCGCACGCGCCGCCAAGGACGTACCCTGCAAGGGCAACCTTTGACTTGGTGTCGGCGATCCGCTTGATGAGGGTGAATCCCAGAAAAGCGCACAGCATATCTGAGGCGAACATGTGGCCGTACCGGGCCTGTGCGGTCGACCGGTAGTTCCAGGTGATCGCGGCGTAGCTCAGCGCCTGGACGCTGAAGAAGAACGTGAACTGACGAAGGGACTTCATAAGCTGAACTCGGGGGGCATGGGAAAAGCTCGAGCTATCCGGGGTGTACGCCGAATTCGTCGAGGTTCATCAGCTCACGACCATCGAGCGGACACGATGCGTTGAGCATGACTGGCTGCAGTGGCTGGTTGAAGGTGAGTAACGTCAGCCAGAGGTTGCCGGACCAGAGGACGCGGAGTCGCTCGCGCCAGGTCAGGCGCCATCGCGTGACGATCATGCCATCCTCACCGCGCCAGGCCGGCAGCGGAATGTACTCGGGCTGGTCTTTGGCGTAGACTACTTCACGAACTTTGAAGCCGGGGACAACTGGGGAGATGGGGGTCATAGGTTGCGAATGAACTCCTGGAGGGTGATGATGTCCGCTTCGATGTCGCGATCCACGGCGCACTCGTCCATGAAGGTCCCGAGATTTTGCAGGAGGGCCCGAATTTCCTCGCGACTCGGCACGCGTGGCTTCGCCTCTGCCAAAGCCTCAGTGCTCTTACGGTCAACCATCTTGGCGAGTGCCGCATATTCCGGCGTATGTTCCAGCCAGAGATTTGATGTCCGTTTGGCGTGCACCAGGCGGCGCACGGCGCGAACGAGATCACGATATTGTTGGGCGAGCGCGACGAGCTCTGCCTTATATCGCGTTGAAATTGTCGCGTTTTGTAGCGGGGGAGACGCCGCGCCAGCGGGCGCCGGCGGCGCGCCTCCCTCGTCTTGAGACAACAGCCCCACGCCTATGTAATCGTGTTTGGCGGGGTATTTATGGGGTGGGAAGCGTCCGAGAAACTAGAGTTTGCCGGACAGAAGGAATCGGAAAAACCGGCTTCGTATTATCAATGACTTACGGAAAAGCCCCGAAGCCAGTTATTCGGACAGGGTTTTGACGATCTGATGGATGGTGTCGCGGCCCACTCCGAGCGCCTTCGATATCTCCCGGATGGAGCGGCCGGCTTGCCGCATTTCGAAAACTTTGGCTTTGTCCACCACGGCGCGTGGTCTGCCGATGGGGAGATCCTTGCCGCTCTTACTGTGCCGGGTCTTGCCGACGCGGCCGGCGGCATGGGCTGCCCGGTAGGACTGGAAGCCGGTCTGAGTGCGCTCCACGATGAAGGATCTCTCTAGCTCCGCGACGGCCGCCAGAATGGTGAGGATGAATTTACCGAAGGGAGTTCGGTCGTCAGTGTCGATCGCCGACTGGCTCGCGCTGAGAAACCGAATACCGAACACGTCGAGCTTCTTGATGTTTTCGAGCGTGTCGAGGGTTGAGCGGCCGAAACGGTCCAGCTTCCAGACCACCACGGTAGAAAACTGTTTGTTCTGGGCATCCTTGAGAAGCCGATCGAGAACAGGACGGTGCATGCCTTCCTTGCCTGACAGCTTCTCGAGGTACTCTTTGGCCTTCCAGCCCTGGCGCTTCACATACGCGCGGAGCTGGTCGAGCTGGTCTTCGTACTCCTGCTTCTCGGTGGAAACGCGGGCATAGATAGCGACTGCTGGCTTCTCGGGCATCTGCTTATCTAATCGAGTTGAACGGCGCATTTTCAGGTGAGTGTCGCACACGCCCTTTCGAGTGCCCGGCGGAGACGACGGCGCCGTGCGCGCCGCCTTCCCCACCGAACCGCAAGAATTACAGCAACAGCCAGGCACAGAACGTACAGCGCGATCATTGAGCGCCTCGTGCCGGCGATCCGCTGCCGAACCCGTGAGCTAGCGCCCAGACGAGCAACTCGCCGCGGTGAGTGAACCCGAGCCTCCGGTGCGTGTAGTGAATCTGCGCGCGCACGGTGAGTACGCTGATACCCAGCACGTCGGCTATCTGCTGAGTCTTGAGTCCGCGGGCGAGCTGCTCGACGATCGCGGACTGAGCGTAAGTGATGGCTTCCCTGCCCGGCTGCCGGGATACTGGCCGCGGCAGTGGCTCCTGGAGGAAGCGGACGGTGGTAGTAGTGCTCACGATCGCACCTCCGGTACCGCAGCGAGGTACAAATCGATCCGGGCTTTGATGCCGGCGAGAGTTTCGGCATACGCAACTACTGTGTTGGCGGTCGCATCGTCGTCGAAGCCGGCGCACTTTGCAGGGCGAGGCTCGATCTTCCGGACTGCCCGCAGAACTTGGTGAGCTTTCGCGAGCTGGCGTTTCAACTGTTCGATCTCGGCACCCAGCTCCTGGACGTCGTTGCCGAGCTGGCCGCAGACGTGGCACTGTTGTTCGTCTTCCCAGGCTCCGGATTCGAGCGCTCCCGGCGGGATTGGGGCGTGATTGATGGCAAGTGCGCTCATCGGGCGGTCCTCACTTTCTGGTCGGCTTTGTGATGCCGGCGGCGGGGAACTACAGTGACGGAAGCCCCGAGAATTTGCGGTATCTCCCCCATGCGTGCCAGCTTGTGGGCTGATATCGTGCTTCTGAGATAGCCGAGGCCTCCACATTTGCGGCAGTAGTTCGGCTGGCTGTCCTGCCCGGGTTGTGTGGCGCAGCTCGGGCAGGGTAACTGGATGTTGAGGATGATCACGGTCATTTCCTCCCTACCGTGGTGTTGTCTGTGACCAGGCGCGTGCCGGGCACTTCGCAGTTCGCTTCGATTGCGGCTTTGATGGCGCGCTTGTCGGCCGTCAACGCCAGATCGCGCGATGTCGCGGCCAGGACGGTGTCGCGCAGACCGTCGTCGAGCGCATTGAGAACGTCATTCCAGAGCGCAGCGGGTAGCTTTACCGTGGCGGTCTTGTAATCGAGCGGTACGGCTGACTCGTCCGTCACTTCGACCGATGCCGGGCAGGTCCGGAGGAACAACACGCTCGAGTTCCCCTCGAGGCGGCGGTACTTCCCTTTGTCGTCTTTGCCGAGAGACTCGATCACGTGGGTGATGTAGCCTTCGAGGCGGGCCTGGTCGGCTGCTTTGGCGGCTTTGAATGCCTGGAGGCGCGAAATCTCCAGGGCTGCGAATTCTTGCTGGTTCTCGAGCTTGGCGAGCCGGGCGGCGACGCGATCGCGCTTGGCGATGGCGGTGGTCATGGCAATTCGAAAATCAACCAGGAAGGCTTGTTCCTGTTCCGGTGTCACGAGTGCAGCAGAGTTTGCCAGGGCGTCGAGCCGGTCTTCGAGGTCATGGAGAGTCCCGGCGTTTGCCGGGACCTGGGTGATATGAGCGAGTGCTATTGCCGCCATTGAGATGCACCTCCCTGATTCATGCGCTCGGAGAAAAGAGGATCCTTGCAGGCCTGAATGTAGAGGGTGGCGGCGATGCAGCGGATATCCTCTGCCAGAAATTCGACTGACAGGGGCTTTACCGGGATGCCCTTGGATATGGCGTACTGCTCGGCCGTGATCATGGCATCGATCCCGGCGATGAGGGCGGCGGCCATCACGGAACTGGCGCGAGTGTGGCCTTGCAGCGGCGGGGTAACATTGGGTTGCTGAGCGCTTGTGTGTTGAGTGCTGGCAGGCGCGGCGGGTGAATCTTGCAAGGATGAGGCCCGCTGCGCTTTCTGTTCTCTGACGTTGTTGATCGACTGCGTAAGTTTGCGTTCGGTCGGTGTCGCGTCGATCGCGGTGGGCAGCCGTTCGAAGGTATCGCCCTTTTTGGCGGGCGGCGCCGGCGGTTCGGCCGCTTCACTCAGGCGCTTCACTTCCCACCTGGTAACGTTCTGCTTAACGGTCTTGCAGATCGAAAATAGCTCCATCTTTTTGATGCCGAGCTTTTCAATCTGTTCCCCGACATGCAGGGGGACATAAATCGTGTCGTCACCGCAGACCGTGTACATCATCTGGTCCGGGGCATCGGAGATGCGGGACTGCACTCGCTTCCCGCCGTCGTACTTCAACGCAACCTCAAGCGCTGCGTTTGGATCGAATCGTAAAACTGCCATTTCGTTTACTCTCCTGTGCGGTTAACGCCCGCGTGCGATTTTCAAAAGTCGGTTATTTATTCCCAAGCACATGACTCAACTGATGCCGCGCACGATCTTCTCGAGGAGCTGCACGGTGATCGGCTCGTGCTTGAGTGCCAACGCCAGGCGCAGTAGCGCGAAGATTCCCGGCATCGCCAGTAGCAAGACCGCAACCCGGTCGAACTTCGTCATTACGCGGCCAGCCTTTCGGGATCCTGCTGCGTCCGCCAGGCCTGGGGAATTGAGCACAACGCGACCATTGCCGTGCCTTGCGCAGCGCCGAGAGTACGAGCCGTGGCGTACTCTTCGCCCGGGTACATGAGGCGGGGATCGGCATGCTTCACAAACTGAAGCGCCTTCTCAAGTTCGGCGATGACACGCCGTGCGCGCCGGAGTTCTGCCCGCAGTTCCTGGTTGGTCATTGTGCAACCTCACGCCGGAGCGCCGGATCAGTCGGGGTCGGGGTATGGCGCGGGCAGTACTTCTCATCGGTGCGCCAGAGGCACTTGGGGTTTGCGCAGTATTTCTCCGGGTGCGCTTCTTTTCTCTGCCGCACGCTCGCGGCAACTTGTCCGTAGCTTTTCATTACGAGGCCATCCTTTCGGGAAGCGAGATGAACTTGAAAGTGGGGTCGAGTTCCGGCAGCATCGGGCGGCGCGGCGGGGTTTCCTCGCCCATCCACATCGGCATCGGCGCTTCGTCGGAGGCTTCACGCACCATCGCGGGAGCCAGTTCGCAGGCCGGGCAGCCGGCGCATTTGACCACCTGCGTCTGGTCGACGTCGATGTAGTATTCGTCGATGATGCCGGAGCCGTCGCACTGGAGCGCCGCGTCTTCCGCTGCGATCCGCGCTTCGAGGGCGCGATACTCTGCCGCTTCGCGCTCTTCGTAGAAAGCTTCGAGCGCGTCATCTTCCTGCTGCATCAGCTTCGACATATCTTCCCAGCGGGTGACTGTTTTCATTGGGTTTTCGTTCGCTCCTTACTACAGTTCTATTATGCCTGCAAGCAGGCATATAGTCAAGAACAAAGTGCGGATTTTTTTGTGCGTGCAAGCTTGCATATATACTTGGGGGCATGAAGACCAAAAAGAAAGAGGGACCCATGACCGTCGCGCAGATGGCCAGTATGGGCGGGCAGGCGCGTGCGGAGTCGCTCAGCGCGGGAGAGCTTACTGAGATTGGAAAGAAGGGAGCAGCTGCAAAGTGGGCGGGTATGTCGGAGGCGGATCGCAAGCGCCACGGCGCAAAACTCGCGGCAGCCAGAAAGAAAAAGAGGGCGGAGAGGGAGAAGGCGGGGAAAGTGGGGACTGCTAAGTGAGCAAAGCTGCAGAAGGTCAGAAGTGTATGTTTTGCGAACAAGTCCGTGAAGACTTCTTTCACTTGTCAGCGGGAGCAACTTCGATCCCTCTTTGCTCGTGGTTCTGTCTTTCGGCGTACGCGATGAGGGCGGCGAAAGACGAGTGGGATAAGAAGGATGAAGAGCACCTGCGGACTGTCGATGAAGCCTTTCAGAAAGCGCTTCGTCAAGCACGGGTGGAAAACGAAGCGCCCACCGTCCAACAGTGTCCGCATTGCTTCAACGCTTTCTGACAGGACTGCGAAATGAGTCTCGAAAGAGAAAGGTCAGGTACGGGAAAATGAGGGGGAGGATTGCTCTTTCGGTTGGTTTGGCTTGTTTCTTGACTATTGCGTCAGGGCAAACGGCACCCGAAGAGCCGCAGTATCTGAACAACTTCTACGGTGTGGGTGCGGATGGCAGGCTGATCGAACTAGAGCGGGTCGCCGTCACATTCCACGCGAAAACCCGAGCATTGCCGGGTTATGCGACCGTCAAGATGACGACGCAGTTCAAGCCCGGTGTGTCGTCCGTGCGTCTGCCATCCGCGGTCCAGTTCGTCGTCCGCGGCCGCGCCGGCGGTATTAATCCTGTATCCCGATTCGAACTTCGGCTACTTCAGCACTCAAAGGCTCACCGTGAGTTCGTTATGATGCGCGGACATGGATCAATTATTGGAGGGGCGGCAACTTCGAATTTGGACGAAGGCGCGGTGCCTCTTCGGTTCGAAGAACACGGCGCGGCATCCTACCGCATCACTCCTACGAAGGCGCTCAGCCCTGGCGAATATGCACTGGCAGTGCGTGGCATGGCGTCGGAGCTTTACTGTTTTGGCGTGGATTAGGTCCGCGGATCGAAGCGATTTAGTGGACAAGCGCTTTGGAAATCTGCCTGTGTGAGGCTTGGCATGGAATCGAATGAGTGAGCAGAATCGACAATACGATAAAACCGAAGGCGAACTGTCCGGTTCGAACAACGCCTCGCCGACTTCTCCGTTGCCCCTCAAAATGGCCGAGGACGACCAAGGCAAAGATACGAATGGTCCCAAGCCCACAATAAGTCCGCCCTCGCCAGTTCGCAATTGGTGGTCCATCCACATGGAAAAAATAAAGCACGTGGGACTGCATGAATGGCTAATGCTTGCGGCGACGCTCGTCATGGCTGTTTCGACTGTCGCCTACACTCATTACTCCGCGAAGCAGTGGGACACCATGAACAACACGTTGCTGGAGATAAAAAAGCAGACCCCTAAACTTATCGAGAGCACAGAGGCGGCAAAGCGTGCTTCTGAGACTGCTGCCCTGACAATGCGTCTCGATGAACGAGCTTGGATCGTCGTCGAATATGCACCGATTGCGATGGATGTGGGTTCCCGCGTAGCAGTTCCATTGATTTTCAAAAACGCTGGTAAAACAGAAGCTAGAAATCTAACGGGCGTAATCTCCGTTTCGGTCACTCCAGCCAATGCGACTCCAGACTTTACCTACGTCAGGGGATACTACTCCTGGAATACGGGATATCTTGCGCAAAACACTAAAGCGCCGACAACCTGGAATGCCCTAGATAGAGGTACCAGACAGGACTTCCTCCTGACAGACTCCGCAAACAGCGCTCTCCGATCCGGGAAAGAGGTTATGACGATTCACGGGCGAATCGACTATGACGACATATTCCGCATTCATCACTGGATCAAGTTTTGCGACCAGGGAGGTGCACCGGAAAACGGAATGCAATTGCGGGGGAATAAGGCATGTTCCGACTATAACCGAACAGACGACAATCGCTAAGCGTTAGCCTGCTAGGTCGGATCGCGCACAACGACACACCCGTAGGTAGGTTGAGAACATTACCCCGAAAGGGACGGCCTGCAAAGTGAATCTTCCCTCGAAGGGAGTTTCCGCTTTTCATCACTTCGGAACAGCGGAAACAACACCATACCGCACTCTAAATTCGAAGCGCAAGTACGAAGTTTCAACTAGAGCTTCACTGCAAGAATTACTGGACGTTCACCGACAACGCGTTCATGGTAGTCGCTCCGCCGTTCCCGCCGATGAACAATCCGCCCTTTGATATTGTCCCGACAGACTGCGTCGCCAAAGGATGAAAAGTCTGACCGCCGTCCAAACTGTAAGCCGCGGTGAGCGTGCCGCCGGAAACAGAGATTTTCAGGTGGGGAACCGCCCACACTAATACTCCCCCGTCGATCAATGTGGTACGAGCACCTATCGTCGTGCCGCTGTACGAATACTTTCCCATCAAAAGAATTGGGGTGGTGTTGGCGTTGGCGCCAGGGTTTTCGTTGATGAAATTGTACAAAGTGAGAGTGTACAAAAAGTTGTTGGTCGAATCCCAGAGGTAGATTCCGGCAAAGTAAAAACCCGCACTGGAACTGCTGGTTATGTCGTAGCTTCCCACATTGAACTCGGCCTCTATTGAAGCACTGGCGGTCGTGCCGAACCAGGCATCAGTAGTTGAGGAGTGGTTCTCCAAAAGCACGCTGCCGTTTGCCCCAGTGGTGTTTGTAGTCGTTCCCTGTAAGTACGTCCAACCCGTGAAGTTCGGAATAACGGCCGGGAACATTGTCGCTGCGACATACTTGGTCCCACTCAAACTTAGATACGGTGGTGCAGCTGACACGGCGTTCGGTGCCAGGTAATCGGTGCCGGCGGAAGCATTCGAAAACCCGCCTGCGCCATTCCCTTTCAGAATCGCGCTCCCGCTCGTCGCCGGTGCGTAGTCCGTGCCGGACGCAGCGTTTGAGAAACCACCAGCCCCGTTGCCTTTCAGTATCCCGCTGCCGCTTGTTGCTGGTGCGTAGTCTATGCCGGCAATGGCAATTGAGGGAATGCCTGTACCGGTAGTGTTCTTCACCAGCCCCGTCGTCAGGCCAGAGAGCAGAATCCCGTTCAATCTTGTGATATCCGAGCAGCTCGCGTTTCCGCTCGTCGCGACTCCGGTCGCCCACTGGTTCGTACAACCGGTTGGCGGAGATGCGAGCGCGGTGGCCGTCGCGGCGTTGCCCGATGTGTTCTGGTTCAACGTTGGGAAATCCCCGGGTACGGCGATCGATGGCGCGCCCGTGCCGGTGGTGTTCTTCATGATGCCGGTCGCGAGTCCCGACAACGCGGTGCCGTTGAGCTTGGCGACGTTCGGGTCCGGATACGTTCCACTGAGATCGCCGCCGGCTATACCGGACGGTGCTCCGCCTCCGCCGCTGCATCCCGCGCACTGGGCGAATGCGGTCCGGCCGCAGTGTGCGAACAAGACCGCGACAAACAAAAAGGATGCCTTGCGCATTAGTAAACCCCCCAGGCAGAGAAGGTAATCGTCGTATTCGCGCTCGCGTTCACGACCAGGCCCTTGGGAAACGGCCGGCAGCCGATGGGCGCATTCGCTCCGGAGCCGAACGGGATGTTATAGCTCGAGGCCGCGGTGGAACTGAGCGGCGCGACGGTAGTCCAGAACGACCCACTGAGGGCGTCGGTGATCGTGATGGTGGCTGCCGTTCCGGCGGCCGCGTTGACGTCGCCGCCGCAGACGAAGACAGTTTCCCCGCAAGTGGGCGCCGCAACTTGCCGGCTGCCGGAGCTGGTCAGGCTGCAGACGTTTACGGGAGACGTAGTCAGGACGTAGCCGGTGACAGACCAGGTCCCGTTGGTGCCCGGGACGGAAAACGGTTTCTGTGCCGGCGCTTGGGCGCAGAGGTAGGCGACCAGAGTTAAGGCGAGGAAGATCAACCCGGCAAAGCGGGCGCGAGTGTATTGCATGAGATTTCTCCTTTGGTGGGGGCTTTAAGCGGCCGCCGGATTAGCGAGTAGTTCGGCGCGGCCGGCGGAAACCGCGTGGATGATGTTCTGTTGGTGTGCGATCTGGATTTCGACTTTGTAGGCCGGCCCCGTCGCGTAGCCAGCGGCGCAGACTGCGCGCAGGAACTCATCGCTGTTACCGTGCGCGGCGCGGTCGTTATGGAAAGCTACCCATGCCGGGTGGTAGAGAGTCGCGTCGATCAACAGGTGGACGTACGCCTGGACAGCCGTCTTCAGATCCGGGTAGGCTGCAAACCAGCGGTGCATCGAGTACCAGCCTGGTCTGATCGGCTTCGCGGTTGCCCGCTCGTCCGCTCGGAAGGACAGGAGCTGCATACCGGTGATGTTTTCGGTCGTAGCGCACCAGGCGGATCCGGGGTCGCCGTCGAACGCCGGCGGCCGAGTGATGCCGAAGTAGTTGTTCGCTCCGGTCTGGGCTGACCACCAGGCGGATTCGCAGGCGCTGACAGCCAGACCGATGTGGGGCGGAAAGCCGGGTTTGCCGGGCTCGGCGGTTGCGGCTTCGACGCGGAGAAAGGCGAGGGTCATCCGCCGCATCAGCGGGTTTGTTTCATAAGTCAGAGACATTAGCCCTTCCGAATCGCCTGCAGCGCGTCGTTTAGCTTCGACTTGAGACCGGCGGTTGCGATGAAGCCCGGGTAGCCGTCGCGCTTGGTGATGTTCACCTCGAGGGAGTTGGCTCCCGGGTGAAAGGTGAAGTTCGCTTCCACTCTGCCGTCGATCGTCGCGATCGAGCCGGTGGTGACGGAATCGGATTCGGCGGACTCGTGGATAACGACCTGGTGGGACGAAACCAGTTGAGTGTCGAGTTTCTGGAATTCAGCGGGGGTGAGGGTAAAGGTCATGGGTTTAGGCTTTCTTGTCAAAGTTGGCGAGAAGATTCTGTGCGAAGCGGTAGAACCACAAATAGAACCGCGATCCCGTTGGGACTGGTTCGGGGAGAGCGCGCGCAGCCGCGGAGAACACGAGCGCAGCAGTTGCGCCGCTTGCCGTATGGAGCAGCCAATCCGGAACGTGCATGACCGCCTCCTACTTCCCCCCGCCCGGCTTCCAGACGATTCCCAGCTCGAGGATCGGGTTCCAGCCGCCGAGGCTTGGAATGTAAACGACTCGTGCCGGGATCATGAGCGCAAGTGATGCGTTGAGCTGCCGTACGTAGGTTGCCGTCACCGCGGCCGAGACGCTGAAGCCCGGAGTTCCGCCGCTCGGCAGCACTACGCCGGCATCCGCACCGAACAGCCCCATATTCTTGGCGTCCTGGTAGACGACTTTGTGGAAGCCTTGGCGGAGGCTGGTAGTGAAGATGTAGCCCGCTTTGCCGTTGATTGTGGCTTTCACGGGGAAGATATCGGCCGTTGAGGATTCGTAGAGTCCGATGCTCGCTGCGATCGGGATGATGGCCGATCCCCAGAGGTTGGCTCCGACGAACTGGTTATATGCCCCGCCGGCGGCGATATAGGACGGAAGCTGCAGACTCGCGAGCTGCGAGGCAGTCGTGGCCGGTGGCGTCTGCGAGAAAGCGGGGAGGGATAGGCAGGCGCAAAGTGAGAGCGCCGCCGCGAGAATGCGGTATCGAGTGAGCATATAGAAACTCCGGGTTACGTGACGATGAAAAACTGTGGAAGCGGAATAACTCCGGGCAATATCGGGGTGTTTCTCACCCACAGCGCGATCGGGTAGTTTGATCCACCGAAAACGGCGTTTTCCTGGAGGTTATAAGTCATGTAGCCTGGCGGTGAGACGCTAGGCGTCGTGGGCGACACGGTACTGCCGCACAGCGCAGCGACAAACACATCCGCGCCCACAGCAGCAATATCGGCCACCGCGCAGGATGTCTGACTGAATGACCCAAAATTCGAGGTAACGGACGTTCCGTACTGATCGGTCAGAGTAATGGCTAGTGGTAACGTTCCCGGGCCTTGCTGGGCTGTGTTGGCCGCATGGAGTGCTGGGGACGCCCCCATTCCAGACATCTCGACAACCGCAATGCCAAGGTCGTAGTTCAAGTCGAAGATGGGATTAAAGTTGGTGATAAACACCGAAAATGTGACGGTGTCCGCTCCCCCGCTTGGGATCTTGAACCAGAAGATTCCGATGCCCGCGATCTGACTGGCGCTGTTGGCCCAAGTGGCCTGCGTGTACGTATTGCCCAGGCTGTCGGTGACCGAAGGAAAGGTTGCGGTGATGCTATTTGTGCTCGACGGGCAGCCTACCGCTACGATAATTGTGTTTCCGGCGGTTACATTCAACCCGAAGGCGATACTCACCTGCTGGAGGTGCGTGCTGTTGTGGGGCGCAAGGATTCTCACCCCATCCGATTGGCTTTGCACTACGTTGATGGGCATTTATCTGGAGCCAGTAAGCGTGAAGCCGACGCCCGCGAGGGTCGCGTCGACCGTGCCTTGAAATGTCGCAGTGAAGGTGTCGCCCGCGGCAAAGTGTGTCGCGGTCAACGTAAACGTCAGGACACCCGACGTTGAAATGGAAAGCGAACCGATCGACGAGCCGTTTTTTGCAAAATCGTAGGTAGCGGTCCCAGTTGGGTTGGCCTGAACTAATCCGCGGGCGTTGGTGCCGAAATCCGTCGCAAACGAGACGCCGTTCGGGAGGTCATCCGGGCACGTCCACTGCAGCACGATCAGGCTGGCACTGGGACTGCCCGGGAGGTAATGCACCAGGTGATAGGGCGTCGACGTCGGCCCGAGTCCCCGCTCGGTGAAATAGTTCGTGCCATCGGAGTAGACATTCACGCCCTGGTTTGTCCCAATATCGAGGCTTGCGACGCCGTCGATTGTGGAAGTAGTCGGGATCAGTGTCACCATCCCGGGCCCCAAATTCTCGAGTGCTACCCGGAAAGTGGGCGTGAGTGTCGTGGCGTCCGGTAGAGTCACCCCGACGGCCGCGGCATTGCTGAAAGTCACCAGCTTCCCGCGATCGCTTTCGACGATGGTGTACGTCGTCCCGGTTTGAGCATCGACTCCGCCGTCGTTCAGAGCAAGCCCCCGCTCGGTGAAGTAGTTCGTGCCATCCGAGTAGACTTGGATTCCCTGGTCTTTCGAGAGATCGAGGGTTGCGAGACCGTCGATCGTCGAGGTCGTCGGGATGATCGTCACCAGGCCGGGGCCTAGATTCTCGAGCGCCACCCGAAAAGTAGCGCTCAGGGTTGTCGCGTCGGGCAGCGTCACTGCGACGGTGACCGCATTGCTGAAAGTGACCAGCTTCCCCCGGTCGTCTTCTACGATCGTGTAAGAAGTGCCAGTCTGAGTGTCCACTCCGCCATCGTTCAGCCCAATTCCGCGTTCAGTGAAATAGTTCGTGCCGTCCGAATAGACATCGACGCCCTGATTCTGTAAAAGGCTGAGGCTGATAACTCCATCGATCGTAGACGTGGCGGGAATCAGGGTCACCAGGCCGGCGCCAAGATTCTCGAAGGATACGCGGAAGGTTTCGCTCAGCGTCGTCGCGTCCGGAAGTGTCACCGTCACGGCTGCGGCATTATTCAGAGTGACCAGCTTTCCCCGGTCGCTCTCATCCACGCTGTAAGACGTCCCGGATTGAGCATCAACTCCGCCATCATTCGCACTAAGGCCGCGCTCGGTGAAGTAGTTCGTGCCGTCTGAATAGACGTTCACGCCCTGGTTTTTCAGAATGATGAGGCTTGCCGCTCCGTCGATTGTCGACGTGGCGGGGGTCAGGGTTACGGGCCCGGCGCCCAGATTCTCGAAAGCCACACGGAATCTGAAGCTCAGCGTGTTGGCCGCGGGCAGAGCAACTGCGACTGGTGCGGCATTATTGAGCGTGACCAGCTTCCCGCGGTCACTTTCCACCACGGTGTAACTTGTCCCGCCTTGAGCATCGACGCCACCATCGCTGGGTCCAAGGCCTCGCTCGGTGAAGTAGTTCGTGCCGTCCGAGTAAACCTGAACGCCCTGGTTTTTCGGGATCATGAGACTGACTGCTCCGTCGATCGTAGAGCCGCTGGGAGTGAGCGTGACCAGGCCGGCTCCCAAGTTTTCGAACGCTACGCGGAATCTGAAGCTGAGCGAGCTCGCCGCCGGCAGCGCGACCGCGACCGGAGAGGAGTTACTGAGCGTGACCAGCTTTCCCCGATCGCTCTGGACGAGGGTGTACGACGTGCCGCTCTGCGAGTTCACACCGCCATCATTCGGCGCAAGCCCGCGCTCTGTGAAATAGTTCGATCCGTCCGAATAGACATTCACGCCCTGATCTTTCGGAATCGTGAGGCTTGCGAGACCGTCGATTGTGGCGCCGCTCGGCGTCAGGGTGACCAGGCCCGCCCCCAGATTTTCAAACGCTACCCGGAAATGCAGGGTTAAGCTCGTCGGATTGGGAAGGGTTACCGTGACGGGCGATGCATTACTGAGCGTGATGAGCTTGCCGCGGTCATCTTCGACTACGGTGTACGACGTCCCGGTTTGCGCGTTGACTCCGCCGTCATTAGCTCCCAGTCCGCGCTCGGTGAAGTAGTTTTGAGACGGGAGATCGGCGAAGACCATGACGCCCTGGTTTTGCGCGATATCGAGGCTGGCGAAACCGTCGATCAGTTGCGGGCTGGTAGGGGTGATTCTGAGAATTCCGGTTCCCAAGTTTTCGAACCACATCACGAAATCGCCCAGGACAGCAAGGCCCAAGTCCTGCCAAATGATGTCTCCGTCGCTTGTGGTCCCTCCGCTCGAGTTCCAGATGGGTTCGATGGGGCCAGTGAATCCTGTTACGAGCGCTTGCTGGACGTGAGAGTTCGAATCGTAGATCTTATTGCCGCCGAAATACTTGTGAAGCGGCAGCCACTGGCTGAGAGAGACGATCTTCAGCAGCGTCATCACGCCGATGCCGCTGCCGGTGAACGTGAGCAGCTTGCCCCGGTCCTTTTGCTCGACGGTGTAAGAGCTGCTCTTCGGCAGGACACTTCCGACGTTCGGGAAGTTGCCCGACACGTTTCTCGGGTTGTTGCCATCGCCCCGAAAGACTACGTTCACGGTTCCCGGCGGGTTCGCAGGGAGCGTGTCATTCAGGTTGATGACTGTGGGGACAGGGCCGTTATAGGGCATGGGTTTTAGCCGCTTTAGCCGCCGTTGACCAGGAACAACTGCGGCGGAGGCCAGCCGCCGGGGGTGACGAGGAAATCATTGTTGAATGGGCTAATGGAGCCGACGTAGACATAGCCGGGCTTGCCGCAGAAAGTCTGCTGGTCGATGTACTGTGTCGGCAGCGTCCCGTCCGGATCCCCGGCGTAGTTCGGATCCTGGATGGTGACGTAAATCGGTTTGGTGATCGTGATCGTTCCTGAGCGGCGGCCGGCATAGGCCGCAGTGTTGGTCGGGAACTCTTCGGTGAGCGCGTCCACTACGATTTCATGCGTTCCCAAGTCGTAACTCAGTACAAAGGGCGGGTTTTGGCTGTAGTTGACGACGTTCGGGTCGCTTTGCTCTGCGAGGCCCCGCGGCGTGTAGATGTAATCCGCAGCTCCCGAAAGGCTGCCCATCTGCCCTTGCATGGTGTTGTAGGCCAGGAACTTGAAATGGAGCGGCTTATTGATCCAGATCGCGTCCATGTCGAGCTTTAGGATGCCGGGCCCTTGGGGTCCGAGGAACGCGAAACGGGAGCCGTCCGGGTGGTTTTGACCCTGTCCAGGAATCGGCATGCCGTACACTGCTCGCCGCAGTTTGTGGCCGATGCCGTTCGCCTCGAGGGTGTACATGTTCGTCGCCGTCATTGTGGCGACCGCATAAGACATCAGCTCGTAACCGAGATAGCTCGGGTCTTCCCAGAACGCCGGTTTGGTCACATCCGTCGGGATCGTCCAGACTTGCGTCTCCTGGCTATTCGGCCAGGTCGTCTCGAAGTCCCGGTAAGAGGTCCAGGTAATCCCGTCGTCGCTGAATTCCACGGTGAACGAAGTCGGCGCGGCGGTCGGGTGTGCGGCGCTGTTGGTAATCGCGATTTCGAGCAGCACCGGAAACGGTGCATTCCCGACGCCTGTGTCCTGCCAGACCACGCTGCCGTCGAAGGTTACCCCACCCGTAGTAGAGAACGTCGGAGTGGTTGTGCCGGAGGTGCCGGCGAAAGTGACGACTTGGATATGCCCGGCCGAGTCAATAATATAGTCGGCCACCGCGTAGGCATGCAGGGGAACCCAGGTCAGGAAGGAGTAGCCGATGAATTGCGGCAACGCCGACGTTGCCTGCCAATCGGTCGACGGATTGTTATCGAAGACGAATTTTGCATTCGCCGTGTTCGAACTCGCAAACGCCAGGCCATTGGCTGCGACGCTCGAGCCGCCGCGCACAATGCGCAGCGAGATTTCGGCGATATAGCAAGTCAGCGTGGCCGTTTCTTTAATCAGGATTCGAAACGAACGATGGCCGAGGGGTTGCCCGATGAAGCACGGATAGACGAAATTGTCTTCGTCGACGACCTGGTAGCTTTGCAGGACGCCGTTCGACTCCGTCAGATCGAGCGACAGATTGTTGAAAGTATCGGGGTCAGCGTTTGCCGCCCAGCCGCCCACGCATTCTCCGGTGATCGCACTCCCGGTGATCTGGCCGACTGAGTTGTAGCTATTCCCGCCATCCGTCGAAAGGTAAACGACGCAGCCGCCGTAGTTCGGCGACCATCCGCTGATTACGAGCCATAGTTCCGGGATCTGGTTGGTAAGCCGGACGGGAGGCTCGACGAACAGCGGCAGGTTCACCCGACCGGGATTGAGCGCGTTCGGCTGGTAGGGCTGCGGTTCAGTCGCCGGTAGCGCTGTCGGAGCATAGGCGCCGTAGACGAACGGCTCCGCCACGCAATCGAGGTTGTAATCGGCATCCTCCGCGATGCTGTTCAACCGGACGGGGATGGTAGCGATCGTCGCGGGTACGCCGGCGACGGTGGGCATGGTGGCGGCGACTGGAATGGTGATCAAGTCCTGCATTGGGACCAGCAGCTTCCATTTCGCTTTGAGCTTGAAGGTGTATTTGATCCGGTTGATGTAGTTCTGCGCCCCGATCATCGAGCGAAGAACACCGCGTGCGACCGCGGGGTCGGTGAACATTGGCATCCGCTTCGGGCTATCCTTCCGCGGACCGTAGATGGCGATTGATCCGGTTTCCGGTTGGGAAATTACCACATCGTTGTATTCGGAGGCTCGCGAGGGAATCTGGAGCTGCAGCAGGTTCGGGGTGTCTGCTTGGGCCATCCGCTCAACGGAGACCGGTGCCTCCCCTTCAGCCGCGATGAAATCAGCGATCGTCAGGTTCGCTACCGGGCCCGCGGCCGTGGGTGCATGGAAAATCGAGCCGTTTCCCGCTGCCGAGATCTCCGCAAGGGGAATCGAAAGAAGTTTGAATCCGCACCAGACCGGAGCTGCCACCATTGCGGCGTAGAGACCGGTCAGCCATTCGGACGCCTTCTGCTGGCTGTCCATCAGCATTGAGCCGTAAAGCCCGTATGCCCGGCACTGGTTTCTCACCTGGACCATAGTGGTGTCGTCCAGGATGTTGCCGAGCGACTTGGGATAGGGGACCGGTCCCGAATTCTTGAACGCGAACAGGATAATTTGCCACTTGCCGCCGATGGTCGGGGGTGGCGGGTACTCGATAGTGTAAGTCCCCGGCGAGTTCACCGTCCGGAAGTCGGCACGAGTGTTCTGGGCGAGGACGGCCTGGTCTGACGGCCGCTGGGTGCTGCTCCATAGCGGGCTGATCGGAGGCGCCGCCGAAGTGTCGAACCTGGTGTAGCAGATGGAAAGGAGAAAAGCCGGCTGACCTGGCGCATTGCTGGTCGTGATTGTGGCGGTGGGCGTATCTCCGGTCGCGCCGTGTGTTTCAACTACTGTGTCCAGGGTGTCGAGTCCAGCAAATTCGAGGATGAACTGCGACATGAACTGAATCACGTTTCCGCCGAGCGATGGCCCGACCGTTACTGTGTTCAGCGCGGTATTTCCTACTGCTTGCGCATACCAGCACTGGATGTTGTTGACGGGCCCAAGGGTGTCGGTCCAGGAGTTTCCGTCCGTGTCGGAGATGGTGAGGGGCGAGGTCACCATGGAGAGGTTGTCCCAGGAGGCGAAGCAGATCAGGAAATGCCCCGCTGTGTTCGGGAGGTCGTAAGTCGCGATGTCTTCGTTTGTCGAGAGCGGCCAGACGGTCGTAGCGAGGCCGGAAATCAGCTTCTGCTGGACTAGACCCGGGTAGTCGTAGCAGTTCAGCCCGCGCTGGATCGTCGAGAACGGCGGGGAGCTGCCGAGGCCCGCCTGCGAAAGCCCCTGCTTGAAGATGTCCTCCACCATGTCGGCGAAGTCTGCGTCGCCTGTCGGCCAGACCGGGTAAGTGCCGAGCACTTCCGGCCGGGTGTCCGGCATGGTCTGCGTCGTTCCCAAGTCGAAATCTGGTGAACCGAGGCCTGCATAGTGCGGGTAGAGGATCTGTTGGGCGGTGAAGTCCGGCGAATATTCGGGACCGTCGCCCAAAACCGGCTCGAACGTGAGGCGGAGGGCGGCAACCGGAATCGGGGTATCGGCGTTCGACTTGCCATAGACGGCCGAGCCGTTCGGGTTTGTGCGGGCATAGTAGATCTTATAGTCGCCGTTGCCTGTACAATACGGATCGAATTTGATCGACGGTCCACTCCCGGGCGCCCAATAGTAGTAGTTCGGAAACTGCCGGTATGCCGAGTTTCCGGCTGGGTCCGGTCCTTGGTAAGCCGCATTCCAGAGCGGGCACTCGTAAGTTCCGCTCAACGTGCGAGGCCCGGTTCCGCCGTAATCGTTGAAAGTGACCGTATAGGGAAGGACGAATGTGACGCCGAGGATCGCGTAGAAGTTGGGATCCGGAATCGTGAATGTGCCGCCGAAAATGTCGATGATCGTCAGCGTGTAGCTGGCGAAGTTCAACGGCAGCTTGGTGGTCTGGTTTTGCCAGAACTGCAGAACGCCGGCGATCGGGTTATGCCCGAGGAGGAAATCGACGCGCTCGACGTACGTCGGGGCTCCCTTTTTGCCGAGCGTCGCGATTTTCTTCAGCTTTTTGCCGCCGCTGCCCTGGCGGAGGTCCTGGTTCCAGATCAGGTAGAGCGCGGACTTGATGCGCCCGAAGATCACGGGAATGGTCGCGCCATAAGTCGAGTTGGCAACCGTTGCGCCAAGGGCTATCGGGCGGACTGATGCTTGATTCTTAGAGCCGATCATGTTCTATCGATTGGGAAATATCGTTACGGGAGAAGGGGTCAAAGACTGCAATCTGGTGGTTGATCCACATCGGATGCCGAGACGCGTCCGCCTCTTCGACACACGGCGAAACAGCGTGAACGATGCGCGGCCAGGCGACGACAATTCCCGCGTGGTTGTAAATGCGGCTGTTCACTCGCGTCAGAACAAGGTTGCCGGGTTCGATCGCCGTGGACCGGTACGCGACGCATTCCATTGTTTTGGCCGCGTGGCGCAGGATCCGGAGAGCGTAGCGTTCGGTCTGGCCGGCATGGCAAAACCAGTCGTGCGAGTAAACGCCAAGATCCTCGCGGTCCGCCAGGCCGCAAGCGATGAGTGTTTCGGCGAGCAAGGTGGCGCAGTCCACCCCTGCACCCTTCACTCGCGCACCTAAGACGTAGGGCGTCCCGATCCAGGAGCGGACTTCCGCCACCATGGAGGCGCGGCGAGGGTCGTTCAATTTACACACTCGATTCCGGGCTGGGGACGTATGGAAATCCCACGTACGTGCCGTCCGCTTGGTTGATCGGGCAGGCCGCGCTCACATAGAACGTGTCCACACCCGGCGTCGGAGGCCAGGGCAATGAATTGTAAAGCTGAAACTGGTTGTAGTCCGTCCCGCCGACGGTTATCAGAATGTTGTGCTGAATCGCAGCCCACACACGCCCAAGGGTCGCGCCCGGCCCATCGTTGAAAACCAGGAACCCCTGCTTAAATGCGTCGGTATCGAACACATGCCCCGCTGAGGGCGTAGTGCAGGCGCCGATTACAACGTTATTCGAACCGCCCGCGATCACGTCGAACTGCGGAATCTCCGAGAAACCCGCCGGTGGCGTCGGGCCCGCGTACGCGGCCGCCGTGTTGAGCAGCTCGATCACGTTGGTTGGAACGTATTCATTCACGACGCGCAGAAACGAGTCGAGACGGAAAACGATCTTGCCCTGGTCAACCTTCGAATTGCCGATGAATCCGCCGAACAGCTCCGAAGCGCCGAACGTGTTCGCGTCGCCCGGTGTCGGCATGTACACCGTCCAGCAGCGCACCTTCCAGTTGTCGTAATAGCCGAGCTGGGCGAGTTGGTAGGGTGAGGCGGTGGCGACAGACTGGGTAAAAGTGACATTCCCCGGTGACCAGGTCAGGTCGAGGGTCGAGACTTCGAGGCCCACTTTCGTAGTTACCGTGCCTCGTTTGATTACCCCGGGCAGGAAGGTTCCCCAGATCGGCCAGGCAAGAGGCGATTCGTAATCTGTCAGCCAGATCGCGGCGGGGTCGTCCGCTTCTCCAATCAAATACAGATTCGCGAGCCGGATCTCTTTGCTCGACTGCAGATAGGCCGCGACTGTCGCCGTCGTGTCGGTGCCGTTGCCGGAGATTACTTTCCTCATGAAGAATTAGAGGGCGGCGGCCAGTTCTTCGACCAGTGCGATGAATGCTGCCGGTGTCGTGACTGTCACCCGCTTGTTTGCCAGAAGGGTTTTCGCGACCCGGAAGGCCTTTTCGGTCTTGTTGTCTGCCGGGCTGGGGAACCACGACACGCAGGAGCTGGAATACAAGAACGGATCGACTGGGTGAAAGACGCCGTTCAGCCAATAGCCGTTGGCGCAGTTCGAGGTGCTGTTAACCGTCATGGCGACGCCGTCACTTGTGGTGAATTCGCCGTTGGGGAGTGTGAAAGTCATGTTGTTCTGCATAGTCTTGTCCTTTATGTCGTGGCAACACGGGAAGTCATCATCTTGAGGTAGCCGCTGCCGTTCTTCGAGCTGCTGCCGCCGATTGTCCACAAGCCGCCCGCCCAGTTTTCGAAGTCTTGGGTGTCGCCTTCGAACCGAACCCTGAAGTAGAAGTTGAAGGCTGCAGTAATTGGGCCGGTGGGATGTCCCACCCACTTCAGATACATACCCATGAACGAATAGCCAGGAAACGCGAGGCCAGGCCCGAGAAGTGTGTAGTTGGCTCCCAATCCTGTCTGCAAGGCGCCGTTCGCGTAAACCGCGATGCTGCCGTTCAGATCAGTGATGTCCTCGTAGAACAAGCCGCCCATGTTGCGCTGAATCGGGGAATACCAATAGGTCCCGTCTGTCACGAGCTGGAGCTGCGCTTGCAGATTCGGGAACCCGCCCGAATAGCCCGCCCCCATGTCCGTCCATACAACTGAGCCATCGGCGGTCGTCCCGCCGGCATGGTTGAACGTCGGGATCGAGCCGCCCGTCGTCCCGGCGGTCGTGCATTTCTGCCAGTGGTTCCCGCTATCGAGGATCCCGGTGTTCAGTCCCTGCCGGGTGAGTCGTGTCCACGCCGTTGTCTGGAGGGCGGGGCCCACGGAGTGGTCGGTGGGATCGGTAAAAAGGAAATCGTCAAATTTCCCCTGACGTGCCATGAAGAACCCCATCAGCGTCGAAAGGTCGGTGTAGGGGGTGTACGGCATCGTGTTCTGCGCGCTCGAATAGGTGTCGTACAGATAGTCGTACGTCAGCGAAAAGTGCCAGATCGGGTTGTTTGACTGAGCGACGCGTAGCTCGTAGCCGTTCGGCGAGCCCTGGACGAGCGTCGAAAATTCCGGCGTCTTCAGGGTTGTGAAGGTAAGGCCCTTCACCAGGCTGGGATAGATGGCGTTCGACATGGCGTTACCGGTTGAACCTGTTCATCCGGCTGCGCATGCCGGCGGCGATATAGTCCATGTGAGCGTCGAGCTGGGCCTGAGTGACATTACCGTGGATGACTGGCGCGTACGTGATGGGCGCGTGAACGGTGGTGTTTCCTCCGCCTCCGCTTCCTCCGCCGGCGACTGCTTTTGAGATGGCGCGGTTATCGGGTTCGGACAGGATGCGCTCGCCTTTATGCACGAGCGCGACGCCGGTGTTCGGGACATACGGTGTCCCGGTTTCGAAGGCGGCAAGGCCTGCCCATCCCATCCCGATGCCGAACTGGATGGCTGCCATGGCCGGCGCGATCTCCGGAGCAAAGCTGGAGTAGTATGCGAGGGTTGCGGCGGCTGCCACGGCGGCATAGCTCGAGGCTTCGGCAACGTCCGTAGCGCTGGTGATCGCCGCGATCGCCGCGTTGGTCGCTGCGGTATTGGCGACTTGCGTCGCATTCGCAGCTGCTCGCAACGCAGACTCGGCGGTCAGCCTGGTGGCGAATCCGGTCAGGAGTGCTGCGTTGATTGCGGTTGCCTCGGTAATCGTGGCCGCGTTGCTCACCGTCCTGGCCGTGACGGCCGCAGTTTCCAGGGTCTTCTCGGCTGCCAGACGGGTAGTTACTCCGGTGAGGAGCTTGGCGTTCGTAGCCGTACCCTGCACAACCTGTGCGGTGTTGGCGGCGCTCTGAACCGCGGCGTGCTGGGTGATGAAGATCTTCGATAACAGCCACTTTTCGCCCTCTTTCAGGAGAAACGTGGCGACATAATCGATCTGCTGTTTGACCAGGTCGTTGTAAAGCTGGCGCATCGCCTGGCCGAAGGTCTTCTGCCCGTCGAGCGCGCTATTGATCGCACGCGTAAAACCTGAGTTGAAGCTGTTGAAGAACGACTGCCACTGCGCCTGCAAGTCTTTCGTCAGTTTGATCTGGTCCTGCAGGACTTGCTGGTTGTGATTCTCGATGATCGCTTGTTGTCTGTTCAGCGATTCCTGCAGCTTGACCGGGTCCTGCGCGTAGATCGCTTGTTCGCGGGCGTTGAATGCCAGCTCTTCCTGGTACTGCTTTTCGTGGAGCGCCGCGAGCTGCTGGTCTTCCTTTACCGCGGCATCGTAGGCCGTCCCCAGGGATTGAGCGCCTTGCTTGAGGGTCGGACGCGGGGGCTCCTGCGCTCCGAGGTTGATGCCGAGCTGCGCTTGTCCCCGGATCGCGGTCTGTTCAGCTGCGATCTGGGATTCCGCTTGCCGTTGGGCTCCCTGGTTGCGCAGTGCGGCCAGGCGTTCCCCCTGCTCCCGGATCTTGTCCGTTACCTCGCGAAGCTTCCGGTCTGCCTCGTCGACGAGCTGCTGGTCGAAGCCATAGAAGAACGCCCCGATCTGAGTCCAGTAATTCTTGATCTCCGCCAGGGTTCGTTTCCCGCCGGCGAGCCAGATTTCGTACTGGTCGTTGACTCCCTTGCGGATCGCCTGCGCCGCTTCATCATTCGCCTCACGAGTGACGCGCGGAATCTCCTGCATCACCTTTTCGAGCGCTGCTTTGGCTCCGAGTGCCCCGCTTTCGACGTCGCCCTGCAGTTTTGCTGCTTGCGCCTCGAGGTACGCGAGTTCAGCGCGGCGGCCGCCGGTGTCGATCGCGGTTTCCCGGCCGGCGGCGATCTGGTGTTCGTAGACCTTCGCGAAGTGGGCTTCGGAGATCCGGTCCTGTTCCTGATATAGCTGGGCGAGCGTGTGGCCGATTTCGCGGAGGCGGTCGGGATATCTCGCGACTAACTTACCCTGCCGCTCGATGTACTCGCTCTCCGCGGCATACCGCTTCTCCCAGAACTGGGCGGTTTCGGTGATAGTGAGCCGGTGATCGTCCTTGAGCGCGTCGAGCGCAATTTCATCCTGGTGGCGGAGGTCGGTCTCTTCTTTTTTGGTGGTGTCTTTGCCGGCCGCTGCAGGGAAGGCCTTTCCGGCGCCGGCGGACGGTACCGGAACTTTCGGCGCATCGGCCCACAGCTTCTCGATGAAGTCGTGGGACTCTTTATTGTCGGCCTTGATGTCCTCGACGAACCGGTGAAAGTTGTTCTTTACGGACTCGAGCGCTACCTTACTGTCTACCTCGAGCTTTCCCCAGTTGGCGAGGACGATGTCCTCCATCACTGCGCCCAGAGACTGGGAAGCACTGATGATTTGCGAAAAGCCGGCGAGGATCGTGTCGACGCTGACTTTCGTGCTGAACCGGAGAGCGTCGAATATGGAAGCGAGACCGCGGAGGCCGAATGTCAGTATCGGGAGTGCTCCGACCGCGGTGGCTTCGAACGCTGCTTTCAGTTCCTGTTCGACGATGGTGAGCTGGTGCGCTTGTGCCAGTGCATCGGCGCGTGCTTTCGCCAGATCTCCGCTCGCCTCATAGTTCTTTTTCAGCTCTGCTGAGCCCGAAGCCATGATGCCGATCAGGTCGACTTCACTTACTCCGAGGACTTGCGCGGCAACGGCGAGCGCGGCCATCCGGTCGCGAGTGTCGTGGATCGTATCCGCGATCTGATAGAACGCTTGAATCGGGTCGCGAGTCGTGACTCCCAAGCGACGCAGGTCATCCTGCATCTTGGCGCTTCCCTGTTGGGCGTCGGCCATCGACTTCGACAGGTGCAGCAGAACGGCGTCGAACTTTTCGCCCTCACCGCCGGCGAGTGAGATCATGCCCTGGAACCGGGCAAGATTCTCAGCGGCGATTCCGGTGGCTTCGGAAAAGTGGGCGAGTGTCTCTTCACTTTGGCGGAACTTGTCCAGATCGTCGAGCGCCCGCCGGATCAGCATCAGCACCAGGAACAGGTGCATACCCATTCCGGAGGCGCGCGCCGCGGCAGCGCCCGTGTTATTGATGGCGTTCGCTGCGTTCTGTGCTGCCAGAACCTGCTGAGCGCCAGCCATCGCAGCGGCGGTCCCTACCTGCTGGGCGGCTGCTGTCTGTTGTGTTGCCGCTGCGCTTGCCGCGGTGGCTGCCCCTTGAGTGGCTTGCGCGTTCTGCGTCTGAGCGGTGCTGTTGGCGTTGGTGGCGCCGGTGTTGGCCGTGGTGGCGGAGGTTGCCTGCGTCTTAGCCTGCGCGTTCTGAGCGCTGGCTTGTGCGGAGGCCTGGGCTTGTGCCGCTTCTTTCGCGAGGGCGTCTTCGACGGCGCCGATCTGGACGGCCAGGCCACCTTGCACTCGCTGCGCGGCGTAGAGCTCGGCTTCGTACTGCTTGAGTGCTGCGATCGCGGCCTGGTTGCCCGCCGCGGCCGCTTGGCCGAGGTCCTTGTGTGCTGTCGCCATGGCGACGGCAGATTGCCTGACGACGGTAGTCGCCTGGGCGTATTGCGCCTTCAGCTCGGTGAGTAGAGCGGCGTTCGAGGTGGCCGCGGCGGCCGCGGACTGGGCTTGCTGGGTATTTGCCTGGGCGGAGGCCTGCGTCGCTTGCGTGTTCGCGGTGGAAGCGGCGGTGCTCTGCTGCTGGGCGGTCGCGTTGGTGTGGGCGCTGGTTGCAGCTTCCTTTTCGGCCTGGGCCTGCTGAACCGTTGCGGTGGCCGCACCGGTTGCCGCCTCGGCTTCGGCGGCGGTGGCGGCCGCATTCTGGGCCTGGGCTTCGGTATCGGCAATAGCGGCAGTTGCGGCTGCTGCTTCAGCTTCCGCCAGTTGGTTCGATGCCACGGCGGCCAGGGCGCTTGCCTCCGCCTCCGGAGCTGCTGCGGAAGATTGAGTGGCGGCGGCCGTGGGCCCGGAGTTTCCGGCGCCGTTGCTGGCTACTAGCCCGGCCTGGGCTTGGGCCTGCTCGTTGAGTGCCCGCGTGGCTGCTTCGACCTGCGCTCTGAACTCGGCCTGGTGTTTGGCCGCCTCTTCGGTACTGATGGAAACCTGTTCCGTGGAGGCGGCAACACCCTCGATCGCGTTTGCGTATGCACGCTCGCCTTCCTCGGCTTTGGAGAGTTGAGCCTCGTACCGGTTGACTGCATCAATCGCGACCTGGTTGCCGGCGGCGGCCGCCTGGCCGAATTGCTCTTCGGCGGTCGCCATGTTAGCCGTCGCCTGCCGGACGACGTCGCGCATCTGCTCATACTGGCTCTTCAGCTCAGCGAGCAGCTGCGCGTTGACGGAGATGGCTTCGGCTTTTCCCTGCTTCAAGCCGGAGGTGTCGACGCTTGTGCCGATCCGAATTATTCCGTCGTTTTCAGGCATACGAATCTATTGGTGGAGAATTTCCGGGACGCTGGGCTGTAAGGGTTGGGAGGGGTCGGGGGTTGAGGCGAGCGCGTTTTCGCGCTGCCATTGAGCGAGGCCTTCGCGGATGAAGTCCGGGAGAGCGGAATGGGACAGGACGGCGCCGCCCATCGCTCGAGCTGCTGCAGCTTGTTCTTCGGGCGACTGTTCTACGGCCGTACGGGCTGGTTCCCAGCCGGCGAATCCTGCAGCGACTTCAGGCATAGGCGGACAGGTCTTTGCCCAGAACTCGAACAGCTCGATCACACGGCGGAACCGCACGCGGTTGACCGCCAGTGCCGAGACTGCTCCGGAATTGATCAGGCGGCCGCGGAGGTAGGCGAAGTCTGTGGTGCCCGGGCCGCCGCGTCTTCCCCCGCGGGTGCCGTTGCCAGCCCGCTAAGGGCGAGGACGGCGCCGTGTAGGGCATTGTGAGCGGGCAGGCGCATGGTTTTCTTGAGCCGGGCGAGCAGCTGGTCGCGTTTCTCGCGATCGGCTAGCGGCAGCGCTTCGTCGATCGAGTCGGCGATGACTTCCCAGGACCTGGCGAAGCCGGTCGCCTGGCGCGCCGGATCCAGGATGTTTTCGACCTGGCCCATCGAAAGAGAGCCGATCCTGTAAATCTGGCCCTTGATCTTGACTGTCTGGACGTCGATGTCGACGCCGTCGATCGAGACACACTCGGTTTTGATGACTTCTACTGCTGCTGCTTTCATTTTGGTTTAATGCCCCCTGAAGAATGGTTGGTTGGTGGTGCGTGCCGCTATCCGTTGGCGGCGTAATAGTCGATGACGCGCCCGTTTGCGCTGGCGAAGTAGCCGCCCTCGATGTCGACCATCTTGTAGTCGTTGCGCTTGTAGGGAAAGCTGACCTTGCCGATCTTCGCGGCATAGATCCGGACAACGGACGGAACGACGGCATTCGTGCCCGCGGACGCTTTGCTGTACGTTTCAACCGCCCAGAATTCGATCTGCGGCGAATAGCCCTGCACCTGGTTGTTCAGCTGGTAAGTGTTGCCAGCCGTTAGTGTGTACGAGTAGCTGATTAGGACGTGGAGACCGACGTCCGCCGCGGCGAAAGTGTAGATACCGGTGGCGGGGTCGACGGAATACTGCCCGGTGGTCGGACCACTCGCGACCTTAGTCAGATTGCCAAGGCTCGCGAGCTGCACGCCCAAATCGGAAGAGAAGACGCCGGAGCTGGGAGGCGCGACGGTCACCTGGAAGGGAGTCGTCGGGATCGTGTGCGCTTCGTTCGGCGAAACGCTGATCCCGCCCGTGGTCGTGACGTCGGCGTAGACGGCCTGGTTGAGCAGGAAGTAGTCCGTCCGTCCCATCGAAAACTTAAAGGTCGACTTGATGTCGGACCGCGCCGTGTCGTCCGGGAACTGGCTTTGTCCGCGCAGTTCCTTGGTGTCGGCCGACTGGTCGATCTCGAGCGAGGCGATGGTGTAGGGTTTGACGGGCGTCGGGTTCGTCGCAAGATTCCCCGAGTTGGGGTTGATCCAGATGAGGGCGGAGCCAAACTGAATATAGGGCTGTGCTGCGGACATGATGTCTCCTTAGTGAACTTGTGGGATTGGTTCGGGGCTTACCCGTTGGCAGCGTAATAGTCGATCACGCGGCCGTTGGCCGAGGCGAAGTATCCGCCCTCGATGTCGACCATCTTGTAGTCGTTGCGCTTGTACGGGAACGACACTTTGCCGATCTTGGCGGCGTAAATCCGGACGACGGAAGGCACGACCGCGTTGGTGCCGGCGCTCGCCTTCGAATAGGTTTCAACCGCCCAGAATTCGATCTGCGGGGAATAGCCCTGCACCTGGTTGTTCAGCTGGTAAGTGTTGCCAGCGGTCAGGGTGTAGGCGTAGCTGATGAGGACGTTTGCGCTCGCGTCGGACGAATGGAACGTGTAAGTCCCGGCCGAAACGGTATACTGTCCGGCGCCAGTGAGGCTTTGTACCTTCGTCAGATTGCCGAGGCCGGCATATTGAACGCCGAGGTCCTCACTGAACGTGCCCGAGCTGGGCGGCGCGACGGTGATGGTATACGTGCTAGATCCGGGGACCGTGTGGGCCTCGTTAGGGGAGACCGAGGTTCCGCCGGTGGTCGTCACGTCGGCATAAACCGCCTGATTCAGCAGGAAGTAATCCGTCCGGCCCATCGAGAATTTGAAGGTCGATTTGATGTCCGAGCGGGCGGTGTCATCCGGAAACTGGGACTGTCCGCGCAGCTCCTTCGTGTCGGCGCTCTGGTCAATTTCCAGGCTCGCGATGGTGTACGGCTTCACCGGCGTCGGGTTCGTGGCCAGGTTGCCGCTGTTCGGGTTGATCCAGATGAGGGCGGAGCCGAACTGAATATAAGGCTGTGCTGCGGACATAGAGAAATCTCCTTTGGTGGCGGCGAGGTGCGCGCCTTCTGGTGGTGGGCTAGTCGCCCGTGAGGATGGAAATCGGGACTACAATGATCGACTGCGTATCTTGCGGGGCGAGGCCTTCGTCAATCAACACGCGGCCTTCGATGAAACAGTTCGTAACGAGACCGCCAAGCGTCTGCGCGTCCCTGCCCGGCAATGGCGAGAGCACGTCTTTGACGGCCGTCAGAAGCCGGTTAATCAGCGTCGACGGGATGCTGCCCTGATCGCTCGGATGTTGGCAGTAGATCCAGCAGCTCGCCCGGAGCTTCCACTCGGTCAGGCCGATCGCTAATTGCTGTGTCGCGTCCTGGCTGCCTTCGCGCATGAACATCGCGGGCTGGTTGCTGGGCGAAACGTCGCCCCAGCTCTGCCACTTCCGCGACGAGGTGACCCAGGCTCGGGAGCCGTCGAGCTGCGCGGAGTCGAGCAAGTCGAAAAGCGCAGCGTAGATTGTCTCGTCGGGATAGTTCACCGTACACTCACATTAACGTCGCGGCCGCCTAAGCCCTCGAGCGATGCCACAATTTCCGCCCGCATCTCGTCGACGGCTGCGCGCATGAAGCTGCGTTCAGCGAGCGCCGGATGGTGAACCTTTTTCACGACAACCATCTGGCCGAGCGCGGCGGACTTTGAAAAGCTGATCGTTTCCGGGTTGTACGCTCCGCCGGGGAAGGCGAGGGCCTTCTTATTGACTGGCAGGATGTCGTAGGAATTCCGGCCGCCGTACTCCTGTACCTTGGCGTAGGGTGCCTCCGGTCCGCCGGCCTCCACATACCCCGCTATCTCGTCTCCGTCTACGTTTGCCGGGATGACATGGACGCTGCCGAGCAGCTTGCCGTCCCGGACTTGCAGGACTTCGCCCGACAGTTTGCCGCGGACGCGATCGGCGAGCGCGTTGTTCGCGTCGTTGACCTTGGCGACGAGCGCGTCGAGAGCCGCGGTGGCTTTCCGGGCGAACGCGTCGGAGGCGCCATCGTCTTCAACGGTGAAATCGGCCACTTATGCTCCGCCTGTTCCAAAGCGCCGCTTATAGTTATTGATCGTCTTCCGGACTTGCGGCGGCACGTCCCATCCCCGGAACGTCTGAGTGCCTCCGGCGTTGGCCATGGCGATCGACGCCTGGTCAATCCAGCCGCGCCGTTTGTAGTTCTGTCCGACGAGCTGGATGCAGGATTCGTTCAAGTCGTACGGTACGCCATCATAGCCGGCGGAATAAGTCACTCCGACGTTGAGCACGCCCCGGGGGAAGACAGACGGGACGCCGGCGCCAGGGTAGTAACTGAATGACCCGCCGCTTACCAGGACGATGCTGGTCCGTGAAGTCCCGATCGCCCAGCCTGGCTGAACGTAGTTCGGAGTCTGGGGGACTGTGTAGCCGTTGATGACGAGCTGCGAGACCGCGGTAATCGGATACTGCCGCAACGGCAGAGAGGTCTGGCCGTTGCCGTTGTAATGCTCGGTCTGCGTGGAGACCGTGTTCAGCGTCGAGACGTTCGTTTCGCTCAAGAAAAACTGGCTGGCGCCAGTAATCAGAAGTTGCAGAACGAAATCATCCGCCGGCGTCCCCTGGACCGTATAGATCCAGCCTTTGACTTCGGCGAGGGTGGCCAGGTCGATCGCGTTCGGGGGCGACGGTACCGCAAAGATGGCCGCTGCAGAGAGAATGCCGGACTGCAGGACCGTAATCTGCACGACGCCGGCAGTCAGAATCAGCGGAGCAGGCACCGCGGCGGTGAGCTGGTTGGCGCTTACAAACGTCGTCGTGAGGGCGGTCTGGTTCCAATAGACAACCGCCCCGTTGACAAAGTTCTGCCCGTTGGTTGTCAATGTGAAGCCGAGGCCGCCGGCAACTGCAGAGGCCGGCGACATTAGCGTGATTGACGGTTGGGCCATGGCGTAGGAGAACGAAGGAAGAGTGAGGGCGACGCTCGGGGGGCTTCGAGATGGGTCGCCGCCCTCCTCACGCCGCTGTCAGGAATCAGCGGCGCGAGAGCGAACGAACGCGCTAGGCGATGCCAGGCGCGATGTTCGAAATGAGGCCCATACCGTAGGGCACGTACACCTGCAGGACTTCGTCGGCATAGCAGCCGTTCTGCCAGGTGCGGTCGACGATCGGCCACACGACCATGAAATAGTCGCGGCGAGTGCGCACTGCGCGGGCGAGCGGGATGTCGGCGGTGGGATAGGGATTCTTCTCGAGATCGAAGAACACGTGCCCATCGGGCATGTTCGGGTGAATCTCGATCGGAATGTCCATCGCGCCGTTGTAGGCGAATTTGTTGGTGTAGCTGGCGAGCCGCATCGAGCCGGTCAGATTGCCGAGCGAGTCGGTATCGTTCTGCAGGTTGATGCGCATGGCAGCATTGCCGGATCCGGTGGCGACGGCCTTGGTGGCGTCGCGGATGACCTGGGAGCCCATGTAGATGCGGTCGATGCCGCTCCGGTACGTATCCCAGAAATACTTGAGCGCCGCGTCGAACTCGACGATGCCGTTCGCGCCGTCCGGAGTCAGCTTGGCGCCGTCGAGCGAGCTGAAGTAGCCGTTCGAGGTCATGGCCTGAGTGATCAGGCCGTCGAATGCCAGCGGGTTGGCGCTGTAGTCCGTGGCGGAGCCGGCGTAGTTCGCCTGCTGGCCGGTGGACGGCTGCGTCAGGATCGTGGCCGTGTTGATCGTGGTGATCTGCGAGAAATACGCGTTGGCCGCGCCGGCAGATGCGCCGACATACCAGGCGTAAGCAACTGCTCCCTTGACCGCCGTAACGCTCGCCACAATGGCGTTGTTCGAGCCGCTCGTGGTGATCGCGGACGATGCCGCGGAGATTGCCGCGACTCCGCCGTTGATTGTGGTGGTCGAACTCACGCCCGCGTTGGTGCGGGTGATGACGGGAACCACTGCGACGGGAGACTGGAGCAGAGCGTAGTTATAGCCCTGCAGGGTGAGCGCGACGCAGTAGACGAAATTGGTGGTGCCGTTGGCGATCGTGCCGCCGGTGACGGTGGCTTGAACGCCGGTCGGGGTCGGGGTGGTGCCGAAGCTCTGCGAGGTGTTGCCCCAGAGCAGTTCAGGCTCTTCGGCCAGGATCAGGCTGTCGAGCGTCATCCGTTGCGCCTGGGCACGGATGTCGTCGTAGCCTTCGCCGGCGTACTCGGCTTCCCACGTGACGACGTTCTCGAGGCCGATCCCTTTATAGGTGGCGACCATCGGTACGACGGTGGGGGTCAACTGTCCGCCGCGCTGCCCTTGGGCCACGTAAGCTACGACGCCCTGGCTGTTCGGGTTCGAGATGTAGTTCCAGTGGACGGCGAGACCCTGTCCGGCTTCTTTCTTGCCGATGCGGGGCATGCGTTTGCGGATGGGAGCGAGTACGGGGTACTGGCGCTTTGCTTCCGCCTCGAGGTCGTAGTAGACCAGGCCGGAGCCGGTGGTGATACCGGCTTTGGCAAGCCCACCGTTCTGATTGAGGCGGTCGAGGGTTTTTTGAATGAGATCGTGCATGGGGGTTGTTTGTCTCCTTTGCCTCGCGGCCAATAAAAAAGCCCTCGTCCGGGTTTCCCCGGATGAGGGCTCAAGTCAATGGCAGCTTTGGCGTGTGTGGTGGGCTTGTGAGGTCTTTACTTATTGCTGGGGAACGGATTTCCGACTTGCGGCTTCACGTTCGCGGCCGCGGCCTTCTGGAATCCGGCTCCGGTGGCTTCCTTCGAGTTGACGTAGGCCTGGTCGGGCATGCCGTACGCGTCCGTGACGGTCTCGCTGCCAGAGGCTGCAGTTTTGGCAACCGCCGGGGTGACGATGGCGCCTACGCCTTGTCCGCCGTCCGCGGATTTCTCAACGGCAACGGCAGTGCGTGCGATGGCGGGCTGGGTCGGCGCGCCGCCGGTCTGCACTTCCACGAATTTGGTCAGCAGGCTCGTGAGGTCGTTGACGGTGCTCTTCAGCTCGCCGATTTCGCGGGCGTGGCTCTTCGAGAGGCGCTTCTCGAGGCGGGAAAGCGCGGCCTTCGCCGGTCCCTTCGTCGCGTCATCGTCGACTTCGTCGGCTTCCGACTTCATGTCTTCGATGTAGCCGCACGCGTCGTCGAGGTGTTCGCCGAGCGTGGCGTGGTTCGATGCCAGGCTGCCGTGAGCTTTGGCCAAGTCGCCGCTATCGGCTGCCTTGCCCATGCAGTCCTTCATCTTTTCGATGTGATCGCCCATAGCGTCGTGGGCTTTCTGCATGCCTTCGTGCGATTTCTCGAGCTTAGCGAGGCTGCTCTTCGCTTTGGCGAGGGCAGTCGCGACCTTTTTCAATTCTTCGGGGGTGAGAGGGGTGCCTGCTTCCAGGCGCTTGGTGAGTGCTTCATTGGCCATGGGTGTGGCCTCCTTATTTCCGGGATTTGGTGGTGCTGATTTCTGGAGTTCGGTGCTGGCAGATTTTTCCGCTTCGGAGATCCGGAGCAGTTCGGCTGACTCTTCCGCGACCAGCTCGAGTAAGATCTGCCGCAAGGGCAGCAGCAACTCTCGGAGTTTCGCGGGGATAGGTGAATCGTCGTCTTCGTAGATGGCTTCGTCGGTGAGGCCCTGCTCCATCCACGCGAGAGTTACGAGGGTATCGGCGAGCCGGCCGATATCCCACATGTTCTTTTGCAGCTTCTGCTCGGAGGCGCGCTTGGCGAGGGCGTTGGGGAACGCTGCTTTGATGTACTCTTCGGCGAAGTTTGAGACGTCGACGCCCTGTTTCTTGGCGCTGGCAATCAGCTTGCACGCCGCTTCCAGGGTGTGGCCCTCGGTGGAATTGAACTTGGTTAGCGCGGCGGCGATCGCTGCCTTGGTGGCTTCGGGGGTCGGGAACGCGATCGGCAGTTGCCAAGTATCGGGGTTGGCCGCGTCCTTCACGATCAGGAAAGCAGGAGCGGCCAGGTCGTGGCCGTCGACTTTCTTGGTAAGCGCGGGTTTGGCGAGCGCGGTTTCGACGAACTTGCGCAGCGACGCGAATTCGCCCGAGAGCTTGGTCGCGGCGTCGGTACCGACGAACTTCCGCAACTCGGTGGCGCCGTCCGCCTTCACGACTTCGAAGGTCGCGCCGTACATGCAGGGGTTGTCGACCAGCGAGCCCTCTTTGGGGTCAGCGATGTAGCGCTTCGCGCCCTTGACCACGGGATCGGCCCATGTCTCGACGTAGTCGCCGCCGATTGAGAATCCGGTGTAAACGCCAGACTCGACCTTTTTCCAGGCGTTGTCGTCAACGACTTTCGCGCAGACGCTGATCAGCTTGCTGGCGTCGTCATAATTCATGACGGTGAACTTGCCGGCCGCGGACTTGCCGTGCATTTCGCGGACGTTTCCGACTGAGGGCTCCTCGAGCGAGGCGGTGAGCTTGTGGAACTGTTGGTTCCACTTCTGAAAGTAGGGCTTTGACTTCTCGTAATCGAAGATCTCGTTCGATTTGTCGAGCGCCTCTTCGGCGAGCGTGCCCCAGACTTCGCGCTTGTCCGCGTCGACTTTAGTGATCGGCGCGAAGCGTTTGAACGTTTTCATGGTGGGTGGTCCTCAATGCGGGCGGGCAGCGCGCAGCAGCCTACGAAATCTTGGGCGCTTCGTTCTGGCCGGTAAGTGAAGCGAGTTCGCCCGCCAGGCGGTTCACGGCTCGAGCTTTCGCGTCGACAAGGTCATGCGCGTGCTGGTAGACGGAGAGCGTGGTCTTCACGTCTTCGGCGCTCGCAGTGATGATCTTTTGCGTTTCGGCGTGGTTCACGCGGGCTTCGTCGTGCGCGGCCTTTGTCGCTTGGCGAGCTTGCTGCGCGTCGATGAGTTCAGACTGGGCGACGTCCAAGCGGGCGCGGAGATCCTTGATGCGGTCGTTGGTCGTGACCAGGGCTGCAGGGATTGCTTCCGGGGGCAGTGGCTGCCCTTTCTTCTGTTTCGCGGTGGGGGTCATGCGGTAACTTCCTCTTCCTGTTCTTCCTGTTGGTCGGGATCGGTTTCTTCGTCGTCCGGCGCCGCGGCGAGCTGTTTCAGTTGCTGCTCAGCCAGGCCTGCGAAGAAAACCGGGCCTCTTGCAGTGGCGTAGTAGGGGCCGATGCCCTCCGGATCGCGCCCGTCATCCTCGCGGACTTCGTCAATGGAAAGCGTTCCGTTCCGGATCTTGATGTCTTCGATCTGGGCTTGTTTCAGCCGGTCCGTGTCTTCGTCGGTGTCCCAGGTCGCCTCGATATCCCGGAAACCCATCGGCCCCTGCACGATCGAATTGATCTGGTTTTTGATCCACTTGAGCGTCGGGGCGTCTGCCTTCTCTGCTTCGGTGGTTGCGGCCTGCTCGCTCTGAGAGCGGTTCATCGACTTGATGAACGGCTGCGGCGATACCTGCATCACGGCACAGCACACGCGGGCGAGCCATTCGTCGGTTTCCCCGACCAGGACCTTTTCCCGGGTAAATGTCACGCCGTTCGTCGCCGTCTGCGGGATGAAAGTGATGCGGCGTTTCGCGGCCAGGTTGCCGGCGAGCATCCCGTCGAACATGAGCTGGAAACGTTCAATCTGGTCCGGTGTCCAGGTGTCCGGGACTTGCACGAGGGCTTCCGGAACGTTGCCCTCCGTGTACCAGGAAAGCTGCGAGATCTCGCGGTTGATGGCGAGATTGATGGTCAGGATGAGCTGCTCGACGGGCGGATACCCGTAGAACCGGGAAACCCGGCGATTTCTGGGCAGATACAAGAGCTGGTCGGTCGTCAGATCGAGCGCCGGCATGCCTTTGACGATCTGCTGGTAAGCCGGATCCGGTGGCGCAGGCCTCCAGCCTTCGGTAGTGTGCAGCGGCTTGATGGTTGCGCCGTCGATGAGTTTCAGCGCCCGGACCTTGTCTCCCTGGTAAACCGGCCAGATTGCCAGGGCGTCGGTGACGAGCATCTCCTCGAGGAGCATCCAGAGCCAGGTCTGGAAATCGTTCTCGTCGTCCGGCCGCTTAAAGAATTCGGTCAGGTAGTCAACGCGGCTGTCGTTTTCGGTCCGGTTCTTTTGGTCGCGGCGCTTCTCCCCCGGCTTCTTTTTGACTTTGAAGACGAGCTCCCGGGCAAGCACCGGCGTTTTCCGCCGCTCGATGCACGACCGCAGGACATCGTAGTTGTAAGACAGGTTGCGGAGCTGATCGAACGATGGCCCCTTCTGTTCGCTGCGGGGCTGATAGAAGAGGTTTGACCCGAACGGATAATCGAAGATCCGGGGGAGCGTGCCTTTCGGCGCCTCCGGTACCATCGGCTGGTTCGGTCCGAACCAGGACGACGGTTTTATGCTCGAAATGTAGTCGCGGACCGTCGCCCCGACCCGGAGCTGCACCATCGCGGGGTCGATGGGAGTCTCGGTACCGCCTGCAGGGAGAAGCAGCTTTTGGAGAGCGTCGGCGAGCATTGAGTGCAATGAAGGGCGGTTTCCACGCCCCGCCGCGTATCAGCCCGCGGTGGCATATCGTTTGGTCTCGCCCAGCCTAAGTGGTCGAAACGTAATACCAGACGTAAACTTCAATCACGCCGGCAGTGAGCGCGGCAACGGCCACCGTAATTTGCAACTGCCCGGCGGCCGACATCTTTATAAAGGTCGATGCGGTTTGCGGTACCGGGACGCCCTGCACGAATGCATTCGCCGAAAGCGAGGCCTTAGCAGTGGCCGCAAGCAACGAAGTCGCCGAAGATCCCAAGGTCGTGCCGATCGCAACCGTCGCTGAGCCCAGAGAGGTTACCGCAGTGGTCGAGTTGATGCTGACGTTCGTGATGACTGCCTTCGCCGGCAGAGTGAAGTTGTTTACCGGGGTTATCGTGCCGATCGCGCCGCCGTCCAGCGAAAAGTTGTACTGAGCGTGGGCAAGCCGGAGGCCGGTTTCGCCAAAGTTCGTGTTCGGGGCCCAGAGCAGCGACCAGTTCTGTCCGGTGGCGGCGGAGCAAGTGTAGATAGCGCGGCCGTAAGAGATCATCGGCGGAGCGCCGTCCGCGTTTTGAGTGCAGGGCCCGGCCGGCTGCGCAAGGCACGCCAGCGCAAGGCAGAGGCAGAGCAGTAAGAGTCGAAAGAGTTGTTTCTTCACGTTGGTGTCCCTAATTTATTGAGTTGTAGACGGCGATCACAGCGCCGTCGAAGTGCAGCTCGGTGACGATATAAACCGGCCGCCGTTTGAACTGCTGGCCGCAGATTTCAATCATGCTTTCTTGGCGATCGCGATGCCGACGACGATCAGCGCAACGCCGGCAGCCGAGCGACCCGCGACAAGCGAGTACCCAAACGCAGCCCAGACGCCGATACCGATGCCGGCCATCACCATCAAGTCGGGCACGGTGGCCCGCAAAAATCCCGCGACAATGCGCGTTACATCGGAGGCTAAGCCGCCGAGTCCCTGTGCAATCATTCCTGTTTCGCCCCTTAGTTTTTCTTTTCCGGCTGACGCGTTCGGTAGTAATCGAACAGCGCCTCGCCGTGCCCTTCCAAAATCAGATCCGTAATCGCGTAGACCGCGGCGTCCGCCCTATCCGGTGACCCGGGCCCCACGTACGCTCCGGTCGTGAACATGCACATCTGGTCTTCGAGCTGGTCGAAGTTGCCGACGTGGTGGACCCTGCCCTGCTCGTAGAGGGCCGCTACCGGTTCGGCCCGCAGCACCTTGCCCTGCGTTGCGCGAACTTTCCGCGAGGCGACGTTCGGGTCGATGACCCGCAGCGTCGATATCACCAGGTCGCCGCCTTTGTTCACTTCGGCGAGGACCAAGTCCGCCCGATGCTTGTGATAAAGCTCGATCGCTCGTTTCGCCCAGTCGCCCGGGGAAACCCGGCAGGACCAGTCGTCGAGCACGTAAGCATGCCCGTCGATGCCGCGGCCGGCTGCTACGATGCCGCTTTCGTCCGAGTGCTCCTGGTCGGTGACCGCCGGGTCGATCGCTACGACGATCCGCGTCAGTTCCGGCGGCGCTTTTACTCTCAGCTTGTCGAAAGAGTCGCGTTTCCAGAGTGCGCCTGGCGCGTCGTCCAGAATCTCCGCAAACAGTTCCTGTCTCCCGAGCCGGGTGCCTTCGTATTTCTTGCGGAACTCTTCGAGAGTCGCCGGCGGCAGGTTCGACGAGTTGTCGTACGTGCTTCCCCGCGTGACAACCGTGCTCGCGTCACGCATTAGAACACGCAACAGAGAAAGCGGCTTCGGTGTCGTCGTGATGACGCCCCGAGGCGCGCTTCCAAGCCGCAACCCGAATTGCAGGTTATCCCAGGCGTCCTGCAAGTGCTTCCACTTTGCGATTTCGTCTGCCCAGTAGAAATCGTGCTGCGGTCCGCGGAGCTGGTCCGCGGAATCGCCCGAGTAAGTGGTGGCGATTGCACCGTTCGGCCAGGTGATTGACCGATCGGAGGGCGTGTAGATCGGCCCTTCGCCCGGCGGATAGCACGCGAGCAGGCCGCTTTCGCCTTCGATCATCACTTTCCGGACGTCGGCTACGGTGTGACCAATGATGGCGACGCGCTTCGCTTTTCCTTTCGCCACCTCGTCGCGGACGAATTCGGCGCCGGTGCGCGTTTTGCCGAAGCCGCGGCCGGCGAGGATGAGCCAGTTACGCCAGTCTCCCGGCGGTGGGAGTTGATTCGGTCTGGCCCAGAATGGCCAATCATACAGAAGGCTCAGCGCCTGACTGTCCGTCAGGGCTTCGAGCGCCGTCTCGCGGTCGGTTTCGTTCAGCGATGCCAGCGATTCGGCTAGTGAGCAGTTCCCTTGCATTTACAGCGACTTCGATCGCCGCTCCATCCTTGCCGGTGTGCTCGTGCTTTTCGACGACCTGGCCCAGCTCACTCGCGATCTGTTCCCGAATGGCCCGCCGCTCACGCATGAGCGCCGCATCAAAGAAGAACACCTCACGGTCTGCGTCCTTACCCTTGTAGTCGCGGCAGATGAAGCCGGTGCCGGCGCCTCCGGACGTGCCGGCAAGTTCCGCGCCCCGCTCCCGGAGAATTGTCTGGGTGGCTTCGAAATCCTCGACCAGCGACTGGATCCGGCGTTCTTTGATGCAGAACGGATTATCGAGGCGAAACCGCGTCGCCCAGTCCTTGATGTGCTCCCGGACGCGCTTCTGAAACTCCGGGTGCGCTTTCCACCGGGCAACACCGCCGTTACGAGTGACTCCGACTTTCTTTGCAATCTGCGCGTCGGTGAGTTCGCCGGCGGCGACGAGCTGCGCGGCTTCCTCGCGTTGCTTCGACCAGAGAAATTCGCTCATTCCGTCTTGGGCTGTCCGCCGAAGGCCTGGTGCGTATCCCAGAATTCCGGCGGGAGACGGCAGTCCTTGGCCTGGCAGAATGTCATCGTGATGATCGCGTAATCGTGTGGATCGCGCTCTGCAGAAACGTATTTCGTGAGTAAGCCGATGCCCCGCATGAATAGAATCAGCTCCGCTAGACGTGCTTCGTCGACAGGTGTCAGGCCGAAGCAGGTTCCCGCGTTCCGGTCATCTGTCGGTGGCGGGTCCGGCACTGCCACGCATGGAGTATTGCCAAGTCGTTCGCTTAAGACGGCAGATGGTATTTTGTCTTGGACCCCCCACCTGAAATTAAGCAGGACGTCCACGCGCTTTTCGTCGGCTGTCGTTGGCTCCTCTAGCATCACCGCGTCCCCCTGATTTCGTGTGCAGCCCGTGCAGCGGCTGGTCGGAACAGAATTCGACGTCGATCTCTTCCGGAGCCACAAACAACCGCTTTGCCCGCCAGCGTTCAATCTTCGTTTTCCTATCCGCAGAGACACGCCAGAGCAGCTCGACCGGGATGCCCTGCACGAAAACCTGTAAACCCGGGCGCGCCTGGCTCACGATTGCCTCGGATCATTTCTTCAAAAGCAGAACAACAGTACCCAGGAGCGCTCCGACCGACGAGAGTAGCGTGCAGATGATCAGGTTCGTCAGGTCGTTGAACTTCTTTTCGAGACCTTGCTGCTGTTGTTTAATCGAGTCAATCCGCTCTTCGTGAGCTGCGAGTTGAGTGGCGTGGTCCGGATAGTGGCGAGCGGCTGACATCATGGCGGGTTACCTGTCGTTTACATGGGCGGTGGAGCATGCCGCGGTCGTCTACCCACGGCTTGTCTTCCTCGAAAGCGATCCATCCCTCTGGCATGGCGGTTGACCTGGTGGAGGGACTACGGCTTGGGCTGCGGGGGAGCAGGAGCGGGCTTGTGAGGGTGCAGGATCTTGTGAACGATGGCTTTCGTTTCGTGGCCTACCCACTTGGCGCCCTTGTACACTTCCAGACCACCCAGGTAGATGCCGCCGAAGATGACGCCGATGATGATCGCCTGTGAACTCATAGTTTTCTCTTAATCAGCGCCGCATTTGCCGGCTTCCCACTGGATTGCGTAGACGCGCCCTACCCGGTTCTCCGGTGTCCGGACGACCAGGCGGAATTTCTCATCGATCGCGATGGTGGTGTCGAGCGCCCGGCGGTGCAGTTCGGCCTCGATTTCTTCGATCTTCCAGGTGTAGTGCCCGCGCTCATTGCCTGCGCAGTACTCGCGCAGCAGGATCTGGAGTTGACCGCGGTCCATGTGCGCAAATTTCGATTCGCCAGCCATATTCGTCGTCAGATCAGGTCGCGCACGCTGTGAACGCGCATTTCCGCGAGCCGCTTCCGGAGTGCGTCGAGCGCCCGGGCATGCAGCCGGTGTGTTGCCGCCGGCGAGATGTTGAGCCGTTCCGCAATTTGCTCGAAGGTCAGCTCGTCGGAATACCGGAGCACGATCACGTCGACTTGCCGGGCGGTCAGGACGCCGGAAAACGCCGCAAGTATACTTGCTGTCTGGCGTTCGGTGAGCTGTTCCAGAAGTCCGGGCCCAGGGTCGGGCGTCGAATGCTCTACGCGGCCTTCGAAGGGGACTGCGTAGGCTCCCGGTTCAAACACTTTTCGACGTACTCCCGTCCATACATGGCTTCGAGGAGGGGACGGCGGAATAGCGCCCGGGTCTTCCAATCCCGTTTCCCCCAGCGAGGCAGTGTGTCAATGGTCCATACTCCAGGCGGGTTCGTCGAGCGGTTCAGGTGTCGGTCTATCGGTGAGCCGTTGGCGCGGCAGTCCTTACAGGTGCACTCGCGGATCTGATCGTGTGACTCGCCCATGGTGCCGTGTTGCCGCAAGGGCGTGGGCTTCTCGACTTCGGCGATTACTTCGGGGATCGCCACCAAGCAGCGGATGCGGCCTTTTCCTTTGTCCGCCCGCTTAGCTTCGACCTTCTTCGTTTTGATGAGTTCTTGTGCGTAATCCCAGTCAGCAAAGAACATGCGCTTCCCTGTGGGGTCTACGACCTCTAGGCGATCGTAATCGCGGACTGGAATGACGACAGACATTCAAAAGAGACAAAGGCACACGTGTACTACTGAGATCGGTGACCGGTTTTAGGATTCTTTTACCCTCACCCCTTCACGGTGAGCAAACACCAGCCGGCTGGTGCCGCGAAGCGCGTCCCGGGGAGAGACGCGCTTGCGTATGGGTCAGAAAGGTCAAACAGCTAACTAAAGGGCACCGTCGGCTGGCGCCAAGCCTGAATGAGTATAGCGGCGAGGCCGGATTTTATTACCCCCCTCCCGCAGATTTATTTTTGTGAACGTGTTCCTGGATCATCCAAACCAGTTTTCCGATCGAACAATCGCGGTGGATTGCAACGCGTAGGGGCGGCAACTTCCTGTCGTCCGAAAGCAGGGCGATGTTCGGGCGGTTAGCGGTCACACCGCTGTAGAGCCGAAGAACTGCGCCGCCGTCATTCAGAAATCTCAGGTCCCACAAATTACTGTGCCCCAGGGAGGACGTTTCCTCATCTTGGGAGGGAGTCACGGCGTGGCTGTCCGTCGAGGGCGTTCGTGCCGTATGGCGGTTCCTGCGCGGCACCGGCTCGAGAAATTTGGCCAGGCCCCGCAGCGTCCGTGCCGCGTGTTCCTTGGATACGCCGATGTCAACGATCCCGTTGATGACGACGCAGTGCAGCCGCAGCGCCAATTGGTCTACCGGGAGAGATTCTCTCGTCGCTCGATTGTCCATTTCGTATCCCACTTACTGCGTTACCGCTCCCGGCGGAACCACGATGGTTGCTCCGCCTGGCCGGTGAATTCGTGGCTGCTGGTCGCGCATCTTCTGAATGTGCGGCGGGCAGGTGTTGCCAAGTAGCCCGACGGCCCAGCCCTCGAGGCGTGTCTTTTCGAGGAACACTTTCATCGCCTCTTCGAGCGGCTGGCCTGGAGCGAGCGGCATTTGAACGAAGTTGCCGCATGCGTGACCGCAGCAAGCGCGCAGCATCGGCGCTCCGTTGGAAGTGAGTTCGGTGATTACGTCGATGGAGGCGCGAGTCATATGGCTTCAATCTCGAGCGATCCACCCAACGGAATACTGAAATTGCCCGCGCCCACACGGAACCCGCAGGTCTCGTCGTTAATCGTGAACGATCGGATAGGCTCAGCGTTCTCCACAACAGCACAAAGCACCTGGCCGTCGCGTTTTTGTGACTTTATACGGACGTAGCTCGCTCTCACGCAGCCTCCCCGAATTTCTTAGTGATGCTGATGTTTCGGCTGCCGGTCTGGGTCGTCACGAGGAAAAGCCCGCGCTGCGACTTGTCCGGCAGGGATGCGTCGAGCGCCTTCTGCGTGACCTGGCAGCGTTTGACGAATGCCAGAAACTGTTTCAGCCCCAGAAGCTTGAATAACTTGTCGAGCCCCGTGACTTTGGTCTGGTCCTCGCGCACGCTGAAATCTACGACGTACTTGTCTCCCTCTTCACGGGCTGTCGCTGTCGCGGACTTGCCCAACTGCGGATTTAAGCGTTCAAGTTCCTTCTTCAGTGCGTCGTGGCGCTTTCTCATGGGCCCGAGCTGCTCGTGGAGAGCCGCGAACTCGTCGACCACCTTGCGCCGTTCGGCGGGCGCCGGAATCTTCGCTTTGATGGGGGTGACTTTGTTGGCCATGGCCGTCTACTCGTCGTCCTCGTCATCGTCGTCCTCGTCGGCAGGTGCCGGTGACGAAGGCTGCGCGTTAACCGTGGCCTGGCTGAAGAGGATGCCGGGCGGCGCTTTGGCAGGAGCGACCTGCTCCATCTCTCCGATAAGCTTCAGAGCGTCTTCGGCTTTCTTTTGTGCCGCTTCCAGCTCCGAACGGTCCATTGCCTCGAGGCCGGCGCCGGAAGCCTCGTGTAGCGCCTGCAGCATGGCGCGGCGGGCGCGTGGCGTGAGCCGCGCTTCCTCTCGATCGATGATGCTCTGGACGTTGCGCGCTGCACGCTTTGCCTCGTGTTCCTCCTGGGTGATAAGGGGCTTGGGATTGGGTTTACTGACGAGCTGGGGAGTTGGTTCGGGGGCGGGCTGGTACGGGGAGGTCTCGGAGGGGGTGGAGGAAGCGCGATCTTCGGTCACACCATACTAATCGGGTTGAGCCGGGGATTTATTTGTGATGAGTGCTGGCGTTCCGGTTCTGACCCGGATATTGTGGCCCTTCGCTGATCCTCTGAGCGGCCATCCTTCTATTCGGCTTAACCGTACAGTGTGCCGAACCATCCTACCCTCGTAAATCCTTTCGTTGACAGGTTTCAGCCGAAAACGAAAACTAAGGAGCAGGACAGAGCCTCGGTAGTAACCCTACGACTGAGGATTTAAGTGCGTGTTCACCATCCACGCCGACGCCAGCATAGACAACTCGATCAAATCACACTGCTTCAGCTTACAGTTCGGACACTCTCCAGTTCGCCCCATCATTCCAGATACGCCAGAGCCCCTTTGCGAGCTGCCCTGCGACCAGAGGATTGCCCATCTGGTCGAGCACTGGCATTGCACCGAGGCCGTCGATGTTGAGCGACACCGGTCCCACGTTCGGAACGTCCACTGCCCAGTTCAACACCTGATATTGCACGAGCTTCACCAGTTTGGTTGAGCACGATGCCTGGTAATCTTGTCCTGCCACCAGGGGAACAGCGGGCGGGTTGTCGGGATCCTGGGGCGGGAGTGGGGTAGAGATGCACGTCTGCGGGTTGCCGGAGCTGTCACTCGATCTATATCCGCTCTGCAATGCAACTCGTGAGGCGAGTACTGCGGAATTCACGTTGAGCTGCAGCGTTCCAGGAAGGCTGGACATAGCCAGCATCTCGGGACCGATCACCAGGCCGGTAATGGGCTGAGATATTCCGCCGAACGGATCGATCAGCATGAGCGGGGGAGTCGGAGTAGGAATCGCTGGCATGGACAGGTGGAACTGCCCGGATGCGTCCATGGTCACGGTCAGCGGCGGGTCAACGATTAAAGGCTTCCATGTCCAAGCGGTATCACCAGGGGCATACCAGTAAATGTAGGGCTTCTTGGTAACCGGAGTCTGGGCTGCGGCGGTCGCCAGACAAAGGGCAAGGGCGCCCCAAAACAGCAGAGCGCCCTTTTTGAGTTGCCGGGTCATGGAAGTTGAAACCCCACTTACGCAGTGGGTAGCGGCGGTGGAGGGGGAGGCGGGGGCGGGTCGACGGGTACCGCGTTGGACGCGCCCTGTGCGGCGATCGCCTGCAGCACCGGGATTTGAGCTTGCAGTGCCGCTACCACGGTGTCGGAAGTGGTCCCCACCGCAGTGAGCTTCGTGCCGATTGAGGTTGTCTGGTCGATGATCGTCTGGCTCACGCCGGCGGCCTTGAGCGCAGCTACCAATGCGGTCATTTCGGTTCCGATGGTCGAAATAACTGTTCCTTGGGCGCCTACGACATCCGAAACGACCGACAGGTTCGTCCCGATCTTGTTGGTCGCGGCGTCTACGAGCGCAAGCGCGTCCAACTCTTGTTGTTCTTTATCCATGATGGTGCTGAGATCTCCTTTGATTTGCTGTAACTCGGTTAGTATTTGATCCAGCCGCGGGTCCTCAGCTGCATCGGTGTGGTGGTGGACAACGTCGATCTTCACTGGATCGAAATGGTGGAAATGGTCAACTCGTAGTCCCATGGGCATTACGCAGCCTTCGCCAGCACGTTGCGCAGCCCCTCGATAGCCTTCGCCTTTTCCGTGTAGTAGCTGTTGCGCGGTTTGCCTCGGCGTCGGTCCTTCTCGCACACATTTTCATGGGCAGCTCGTAGCTCCTGGCGTGGCAGCCCTTCTACGTTGCCGAATTCCACCCGGAGCGCCCGCCTCTGGCTACGGACCAAAGATTTTACAGATTTATTTACAATCTGGCGCGTTTCATCGCGGAGGACGGACTCAAGCGGCGTTCCAGCCTGGTCAGGCGTACCGGCGGCGGCCTCCAGGTCGAGGTGTGTGGCGTCCCGGTATCTTATTCCCCTGGCTGTGTCCTGAATGGCGCCATGGACCCGGGTACGGAGATAGCTCTCGACGGCGGGCGCGGCTTCGACTAATGCCAGCCTGGCGCCTTCCTCAACCTTGCTCCGGAGGAAGTCCTCGACGGCTGGCTCGGCTTCGAGTATTGCGAGCATGCCGGTTTGCTCTAAATCGTCCCGATCGAACGATGGTGGAAGCCTGCGCGCCACGCTTGACGCGATACTCGGCACAATATCCGAGTAGATTTCGACCAATTTGTTGCGCTTTTCAGTGGCTGGGATGCGCGAAAGACCCATTGTGGCGTGCAGAAGTGTACCCATATTAGCTACGATTGTGGTGTGTAGACCCGCACAAACACAAGGATTTAATCGGTTTCAACGAATTTGAGTACGGCCCACCGAATTCAGTTCGGTGCGGAAAATGCGGGCTCTTGGGGAGCATGCCGTTGCTAAAACACGTTCTTCCGCGGCGCATTATTCGCCATCGAGTCCTGCTGGGAATGTCACAGAAGGACCTCGCTATTGCCTGCGGACTGGCTCCTTCCACCGTCAACGCGATGGAGAGCGGGCAGTCAACGGATATGCTCGTCACTACACTTTCGCGGCTGGCGCACGCCGTGAAGGCAACGCCAGACCGGCTACTCGGATACGACGATCCGCATATCGACCTGACGCGGTATGTGATCAGCCTGGAGCGGCCGACGGTGCGGGAATCGCGGGAATCCCGGTTCTGTACGGTCTGCGGCAGAGCGCTGTTCATGGGGGAATCGCACACGCAAGGGGAGTGTGTGGTCGAACTATCGGAGCACGGGAAGACGAACGAGCTGCTCGCTGCTATGTTCGGGTTTACGCCTGCGTGTATCGAGTTCATTTTGGATGAGGAGTATGCGCGGCGGTCGGGGCGTCGGCTCTAGGCTGCGGGCAACCCTCCCTTGGGTATCCGTTGCAGGGGCCGTCGTGGTGAGCGGCGCGGGTGCATCGAGTCGCTATTAGCGTTCTGAGACCGCGATCTCTTATCGCCGCCTGGATGCTGTCCACAGGGTCGCGTTTGAAGTCGATCATGCCGATCTGCATTTCACCGTCGTCGCCGTACTGGGTCCCGTCGCTATGCGCAAGCCACAATAGTCGGCGAAGGGCGAGGTTTTCAGCCTTATCGGGTGCGTCGGCCGTGGGGGCGTTCTCGGCTTGCAGGCGCCGGATCTCCGCGATGGCCTCTGGCAGTGCGGTGCGGGCAGCGGCGATGAAATCAAAATTGGCTTCATCTCTGCCAGCCTTCCAGTGAATATCACAGTGCTCATCTCGAATAACGACCAACGCTGGAGCGTCGACAATCCGATCTGGATGATTCCATGACGTGTCAATGCGATGACTCCACGGTCCAGGCGTCGCCTTCTCCGCCAGCGCTTCCCACTCTGCCAATTTCTCAGGGGTGATCACGCGGGGACTCCGAACTTCTCGCGAATGGCAAGGCCACCGCTGCCACTGGCGTTATGCAGGTCCATTAGTTCCGCGCATTCGCGGATGGTGCGCAGCCGGATGTTGATGCCGGTGATTTCTTCCGCTCGAAGCTGACGCGTCAGGTCTTCGAGCGCAGCCGACAGATAGCAGATTCGGTCTCTGGCCATCACGCAGACCGCCTCGTGATCGAGGTCGTCCCTCATCAGCATGCGGACGCTGTGTGCAACTTGGGCATCGGACAGGTGCGATCCGGCCTGCCGTTGCCGCATCTCTTCTAACGTTTGAGTGCTGCTGTTCATTTCGTTGCCCCGTTCAGTCCCACTTCTCCGCTGTTCTGCCGCGCCAGCTCCACCATGTCCTTGGAAAGTTGCCGCCGGTAAGACCATGCGATCTTCCAGAGGAATGCTCGACCCTTCTCAGTCATTGGCTTCGACGTGTCCCGGTCAGCAGTTGTGCGGATGAACCGTTTGACCGCTGTTCCAGGGGTGAATGAGCAACGCGAGAGCGCCTGGACAATTGCGATTTCATCGGCGGTCATCGTTTACCTCACTCCATCGCGTCCGAACCACGCTAAGAGCACAGCGAGCAGAAAGAAGAGCCGGTGTCTGCCGTCGTAGCATTCAACGGTTTTCATTGCTGCGGCTTCCACGTGTCTTTGATTACTCCGTCTTCAATGAACAGGCCGAGCGATTTAAGCCTGAGATCGATGCGCTGTATCCTGCCCGTCAATTCGCTTCGTTCCTGCAACAGCCCCTCACATACTGCTTTGCGAGTCTCCAGATAGTTCCGCACGTTCTGGCGAAGGCTCTTGTTCTCCGCGAGCAGGCGCTCCTTTATTTCCCGCTCCTCCTTGGTTGCGGCCTCTGCGTCGCGCAGTTCCCTTTTCGCCGCCGCCAATTCCTCGCGATCGCTTCTTACGCGTTCCCTTCTTACTGCCGGTTTCAGGCTCATCGTCTTTGCTCTCCGCCTTCATAGTTGGGAGTGTCGATCACGCACACGCTATCCGCAGCATCCTTCACTGTCCGCAGTTCAGCCGGAATCAAGTAAGGCAGACAACGACGACTCTTACAGCAGCGGCACTTCAACTTCGGCGCCCTATCTTCCGCCTTCACCCCCGTTTGCCGAATGAATCGCCCGCAGAATGTGAAGAACCCGCCCATTGCCTCCACATAGACTGCGTGGAAGCGCTTTGGCCGGTTTTCGAATTGAATCCAACGGCTCATTTCGTCGTCGCTCTCTCCGCCAGAAGTTCACGGACATACTCCGCGTTGTGTCGCGTGATGGCTTCGGCGTTACCCCAGCCTTCCACCGCGACGTCCTTCCCGCACTTGGAGCACGTTCCTGTGGTTGTGTGCGACTCAACTGTTGCGCCGCAGAGGCAGTGGAGCACGTAGGCGCTGCGAAGTCTCACGGTACCTACGCCACCCCGCGCTCGGCATCCGCCATGCTTCGAGGTTTGCCCATAAGTTTGGGGAGTTCGCGGCTCTCTTCCGGGATGCCGAAGAAACCAGCCGCCGGCGCGGTGGCGCTCACTGCCTTGACCAGGTCAACCTCGACTTTCGCGCTGTTGATGATCGTCTGCGCCACTTCGCTGATGACCCGGGCGCGGTCGAGGTCCATTGGTTTATCGGGATCCTTAAGCGCTTCGAGCGTTTCGAAGAGGTGATTCCGAAGGTCCGTGATTTTGTTCTTCATTTAACTTCCTCAGCTTTCGTTTGAGTGCCCCATTCAACTGGATTACTTCTGCAAGTTCGCGTGGGAGCGTACGCCAGATGCTATTTCGCCGCGCATTTTCGCTCATCGAGATCAGCTCCAGATTGTCGATCGAGCAGTTGCTGCGATCACGGTCCTTGAACGTCACGATGTGCTTCGGTGGAATCGGGCCTTTGTGCTGCTCCCAGATGTAGCGACCGTATAGAGGCCAGACTTTCGTATTTCCGAAGCCAGTTGCCTCTTTGCCGTGTTCCGCCTCCCGCACTTTGATCCGGAGATAGCCCTCGTGATCAGACAGAATAGTTCCCACCGGCCGCCAGTTATCCGCCGCTATGCCTGACCTAGAGCCCTTCTGGAACTGCGTCTCTTTCATCCGGCCTGGCCCCCAACCCGGCCGCCGCAGTCCTTTGTTGAAGGGGACCTGGCCTTTCTGGAATTGAGTGCGCTCACTTCCCGGCCTGGTCTGGCCCTTGCGCAGCAGTCCGGACTCGTCGCTATCGAGAAACTCCTGCGACTTCTTGAGGCCGAGGCTCGTCGCCTGGGCGTAGATGTTGGAGAGGCTTCGTCCCAATGTCTTCGCGACTTCCGTGGTTGGCCGCGACGGATAAAGCCGCCTCAGAAGTTCGAAGTCCTGTTCGGACCAGAGCTTTCTATTCACGCACACCGCCTTTGCGCGGCCGCGGCGGCGCGCTTGCGTGGCTTCTTTGCCCACTGGACGGGATGAGCGTAGTCCCAGTGGATCAGGTCGCCAGTGAAGCCGAGGCATCCCGCTGTTTTCGGGATTCGGCTGCTTTTCCCCCAATACTCTGCGAAATCGAACCACGCGTTCTCTTCGTCGGAGGCCCGAAACCCGTCTACCCAACACAGCCGGTTAACCTCGGACATTGAGAGCTGCTCACCGTCGATCCAGATGTCTACCGAAAGCGGTATGCGCCACGGCCCGAAGTGCGCCTCTATCCGGATATCCTCCACCCTGGTGCAGGGCCAGCGCCCTAACAGATGCATGGTCTTCTGCCGCGAGTCGCCGTAGACGTTGCAGAGGTCGCCGGGCTCGGGACGCCGACGCGGCGCTTTGCGTTTATTGCGAATGGTGTGAGTCTTCGAACCGTCCAAAACGAAGGGCTCGAACCGACGTCTCATTCCCAACAGCATCTACACCACCTCCCCAACGCCGTCCGGGCACTCCTCTTTCATGCGCCAGTATTCCGATGTTTTGATCTGGCGGCAGCCGGGAGGCTCTACCTTGCAGCCAATTGGGATGCACAGCACCCACGCTTCGCCGATTTTCTCCGGATAACTGAAGTAGACGTGATCATCCGCCCAGTGTGTGTAATCGCCTTTGAGGTTGCGATTTAATCTTTGGGAGAATGTCCAAGCATCCAGTGCCTTGGGAAGCTGGGCGAGTTGCGAAGCGATTTCCTCCCCGAGCTTTGTTTTCTTGTTGGGTACGGCATACTGCTTCCGCTTGCCGTCTCTCCACCCGTCTGGAACTCCGTTGCTGAATTCGATGCCTACTACTCGGGAATTCTCTGCTGCCCAGATCTTTGCGCCCGGATACTTCTGCTCAAGTGTGCGGCAGGCTTCGCGGAACTCCTTTCGAAGGCGTATCCCCTCATTGATAACAGCCATTACCGGACTGATCGAATCAACTACCCAGTAGTTGTGTTCGGTACTCATCTACGCCACCTCTCCCACACCGGCAGCCGCCGCGAGTATCGGGCGAGCCGCATCTTTGCGTGCTCCACGCGTTTGGTGGTGATGGTCCGCATCCAAATGAAAATGGCACCAGTCGCAGAGGAAAGCGAGATTCTGGTCCCGGTCGTCCCCTGGCGTATGGTTCAGATGCGCGGCGCCACACTTCACGCGGATCGTCCGGACTCGTAGCGGGCGGAACAGTTGATCGCCTGCCGGATCCGGCTTGCTGAATACTCTACCGTTGCGTGCGTGCCACAGCCCGGCCCCTGGCACGCGCCAGAACATATACGGCACAACAACGCCATCTTGCAGCACTTTGCCGGTTACCGTCTCCACCGTCGAGCCGTTGTACTTTCCGCAATACTCGCACGCATCCCCGGCCCGCGCTTGCACGCGTTTCCTCGCTGCACGGTAGGATGCCGAGGTGTAGAAGTGGCGGAACTCAGGACGGATGGGCATGACAGCCTTAGACGGCACCCTTCAGTACGATTGCCGCATTCGCAGTCATCATGGCCTCGCGCACGTGGCGAATGGCCGCTTGCTGGTCCGCACAGTTGGGCGTGTTCACGAGAATTGTGGCGATGAAGCCTTCCGCCTCTTGCCGGATGTTTCCGATCCGTGTGATCTGCTCCTGGTCGGGAGCATGGTAGGCGATTACGTCGCTCAAGTTGTCTCTGGTTGCTGGCATTAATTGAACCCCTCAACCCAGTGGCGAACGGCTTCCGGCCCCTGCTCGATTGCCAGCATTCCCGCCGCTCCGATAAACGGTCCAGCGCCGCGAAGCGTCGTGTCCACTCGCTTGCCAAGGTCCGAAAGCATCGAGGCCACGGCAGCTGGTAGGTTGCCTCGATCGACATACTCAAGGGCGCGGGATTTCGCCCAGGCCATGTACTCCTCACGCGTTTCCGTGTAATATTCGGCCATCTAAAACAACCTCGCTTCCTCATTCCGAACATCGACATCCTCAGCAGATATCGGGACACACCCCGAGTCCATCAGCTCTTTCATCACCCGGTCAGACGGGATCTGTAACGACCGCGAAATCTTCGCGGCGAGCCTTCCGCGCTGTTCCGGAGTCAACGCGGTTACATCGACGAGCATTCGCGGTCCCTTTGGTGTGTCCTTCGGAGGCTCGATGATCGTGATGGTGTCCCCACCGAAGATTTGCATCCACGTGGAGTAGCGCTGTGCTTCGCGGCGGATGGTGGCGGTCATGCATGCGCCGCCTTTCCCTGAAAATACTCCTCGATCGTCTCGATGGCCTTTTGAAGACGGTCCCACTTGTCGCGCATACCTGCGTTTCTGTCCGGGTGCGCGGCGAATGCAGCTTTTCGCCGGGCCTCGTCAAAGTTCTCTCGACCACCCAGAATGTCGGCCTCTGGAATTCCGGAATCTACCGCTAACACCTTCGCGGCAGCGAACAGGTCGTACACGGGCGTTGGCTGCGGGGCTGGAAGTGCCTTGAATCCCTGGTACTGCTGGTTTTCCTGCGTGGCGCCATAGCGCTCGATAGCCCGCAGCCGTTCGAGCGTCAGCCCGATCGCAAGTAGGTTGTCCTGCCACTTGGCATATGTTCCGCACGGCATGCGGATCGCGCCCAACTTTCGGGATTGGAAGTAGAGGACGATACCGGGATGTCTCGCGCTCGCACCGCTTCGCGGCCATCCGTCCAAGCGGATGTCATCGGCACGGAAGCCAGCCTCCACTACAATCATGTTCGCGCCAAGATATCGCAGCTCGCGCTCTAGGAGGCTCAGACAATTTGCCCAACTTCGGCGGAATGGCGCTGGTTTGCGCGCTAGTTTCCCGGGCCATGAATCGAGGGGACGGAATCGAGCGTCGATCACGGACGAGCCTCCCGAACTTTCACCCGTCCTTTAGCCCGAAGCGTTGCGACCGATGCCGAATACGCTTCGGCGTAACCGCTGCCCACGCGACGGTAGAGAGCGCGCCGTTGCTCAGTGGAAAGTGCGTAGTAACAGTCTCGGCAGTGCGACATTGCAGCCTGCTTACTGTCGCCGCAGATACAGGTGGTCCCGTTGAGCGCGCGAACGAGAGCGATGTCGGTATCAGTCATACTCTCCTCCATCGCAGCCAGGCGAGCAAACCGACACGTGCGCGCTTGGGCTGCTGCGCTTCAGCCTTTGTGAGGAGTTCGCGTAGTGTTGCTGTGCTTCGCCGCGGTGCGCCATCGAGCACGTGGCCTGTGAATCGGCTAACCGGCCTTGTTGGTAATAGGTGAGGATCACCCGGAGTTTCGCGGAGCGTCATGCAGTACCGCCTTCCATGAAAGCGAATAGGCTTACCTGATCCGGCTGGTGTACTGCGGTCCCTGCACTCTTTTCAGGCTGTCTCGACGCCGCATCGATTCCATCGGCGATTAGGTTCTTGACTTGGACCAAGGGCAACTTATGCCGGTTGATGCGGAAGACTCCAAAGCCGGATGGCTCGATGCAGCCGTTTTGCAGCAGCCACGCCAGGCACAGATCGTACTTGAGTCCGCAGAGCCATCCGCCATTAATCTGCATCACTGCATCGGAAATCGAAGGGTAGGGAAATCGCCGGATAGCATGCTCCACTTGGTCGAGTGTTGCCGGGTCGACGTTCTCACAGCCCATGGTCCGAAGGTGATCGATGTGTGCTGCCCATGCGACGCGGTTTTCGTCTTGAGTCTTCATGCTGCACCCCCAGACACAAAACCGCGAGACGAGCCCGTCAGCAGAACTCGCCACGCGGATTTGAGATGAGCGATGCAGTGAATGACCGCGATACCGGCGGCTCGGCTCCTGACGTTGGACCCAACGCCTGAACTTGTAAGTATCGCAGCGGGGAACACGGAGGCAGTCAACCCCGGCTCCCCGCTGGTCAGCTTCGGGTAGAAGGAAGTGCCCGAAGAGAATAAGACGCGCGCACATTGTTTTGCGGCCCCGGAGGAGGTGGCGGCTATGGCTCGCGTCTTCCGCTCATCGACGCATGGTTGCGATGAGCGAGAACTTGAAAAACAAGGATGTGGACGGTGTGGCAGCATGCTATCCAGCCAACGGGCGAAGCAGCTGATGCAGATGCCAATCCCTAGACCCAGGAGCGCGCACAAGAGAGCGGATTTCATACTCACCCAGCCCTCCGGATCTTCCTGCCAATCCCGGCTCCCGTCGCTAACTCTTGAGCGCGCTTCACCAGCCACTCCTGCTCTCTCCATCCGAGATCCCATGCCCAGGCTTTCATTCCGGGGTCGTAGATGTTCGATGTGATGCGAAACTCCGCGAGGAAAGCTGCTGCTCCGTCATTGCGTGCGAGTTCAAGCGACATCAGATCTTCTGGTGTCGATCGTGGTTCGAGATAGAGAGGCATCACCGAATCCTCCCAGTAACCTTCATCGCCAGCATCGCAATCGCGAAGAGAAACAGTCCCAGACTGCTGATCAGCACGATGATTTCGGAGATTCTAAGCCTCACGATGCACGCTCCCTCGGCGCGAACATCGCGACGAACGCGGGATCGAACGGGCGGCGGGATTTCGGCGCTCCAGCCGCGGCCCTCTCCACTGCATCCGCCAGATGCAGTGTGCTCCGAATGGGCCGCGCTGGAACGGAGTGCTCGGCTAGCGTCCGCGCCCTCCTTTCTTCGGGTTGAGTGCCCCGTCTTTGTTTGCGAGCCAGCAGCGCTTGCCTGTCGTGCTCGCGAAAAGCTTTGTCGAAGGCGTTGAACACTTCGTCCAGAAGGTAATTGCGGTGCTCGTCTTTGAACACGCGGTGCTTCGGCATCGGGCTCAAGCGATCACCTCCAAGTTTTCGAGCGGAATGACGGTTACCACTCCCTCGAGGCAGACCGCCGCTAAAATGTCACCGAAGACATAGGCGGCCGTGTTGGTCCTCGCCGTTCCGGTTGGCTCGCCGACTTTCTCATCAGCCCAGTAGCGCACGCTCGTGCCGATCGGATACATGGCGTTGAAGTGGAGGGCCGCACGATTCGCGTTGAGCCGCAAGGTAACGCTGGCGCCTTCTGGATTTTCGAGGTAGTTCACAGCTTGCCTCCCGCGGTCGTCTGGCCTTGAGACTGGATAGCAGCCAGCGCGGCGAGGCATATCGCATGGGGAAGAGACTTTGATCTCTCCTCAACCCAATCCTCGGAATCGTTCATGAAACTAGCCTCCCAGTAATCTGAAGACTGTTGAACCAATTGCGCGAGCCAGTCGAGTTCTCTCATCCTCTCCACGACGAGGCGCATATCCCGCCAATCACTGGAATAGAGCGGTAGGAATATTAGCGCCTGACTGCCCACGGGGACTGATGGACCTCCACATCGATCCCAATCTGAAAACCGCCGATCAGGCTCTGGCCACTCAGATATCTGCTCAAATGAATAGTGAAAGTTCCATCTGATCCAGTTTTCGTCATCGGGAGGGAAAAACGCGCATCGCTGCTTGGTAATCAGTCCACCAGCGTTGCGCTGGAACCAGCGCCATCCGAAAAGGTGAAATGCAATCTTCGCATCGAGTTCACGTCCAGCCTCAATTGTGGTCGGTGCGCTCATGCCTCACCTCGCAGGTGCTGCCACACGGGCCGCCCGCCCATCGCCTTCCAGGTCACAACGGATAGCTTCACGACTTCGGTGAATACGCCAATCGACATCGACTGCGGAGGGAAGTTCATGCGCCTGGCATAGCGGGTTGCGAACTCACAGAAGAATTCCATCTCCATGTCCGTGGTGCCGGGGACACTGGCGATCGCTTCGATCAGCCGGTTCAGGGTGAAGCGTCTCTCGCAGAGCTGGTCGACCAGGGCTGCGAGCGGTCTCCAGGTTGCTACATCGAGAAAGACACCGTTGTTTGTATTTGACGCCGGCCTGTCCTCCGGCATCGCTTGTGTTTGCGTGGTGACTGCGGTTATCATTGACTGCAACCTCACTAAATTCCAGGTACATCAGTGGCCTCGCTCGTCGAAAGCGGGGCCATTCGCTTTTCTGCCCTACTTACCGCCCCGTCTTTGCTCCGGCTCCCGCTCCTGCTGCCTCGCCGTTACCGACGCCGCCTTCGACAGCCGTCGCGTAGTTATCGAGCTCCCGGGTGTTTTGTGACGCCCACTCGGCCAAGGTCGCGTTCTTCGCCGCGTCCAGTGCGCTCCGGATCAACCCCGTAACCAGGGTCCGAGTCCGAGCCTGGACATTCCCGCCCTTTTCGATCTGAGTGATCAAGTTACCCATTTACTGCCTCCTGCTGATCGCCTTCTCCGCGCACCAGCCGCGTGCTGGCCCCGTGACTTACTCGAGTCCCCGGGTAAGTCAGTTAGTTCGGCTTCGCGCTGAATGACTTCGGCAGTTCATTCCGCGAACGGGATCGCCTGGCGCGAGGTGGCTTCGCTTCTGACTCTGCCCCCTCCAGCTCCTTCGATCGCCTGCCCAGCCAGATGCAGAGCGCGAGATACTCAGTACCCACGACGTCCGCTGCGTCCGGCCGGCGCGAAACGAGTTCTTTGGCGCTGTACCGGAGCCCCGAGACCATGTGCTCGATCAAATCCGGGCACTCTTTCTCCAGTGCGGCAAAGATCGGCTTCGTGGTCTTGTCGACCTTGCCTGCTTTACCGGAGCGGATTTCGCGCAGTGCGATGCGGAGAGACTGCGCCGTGGTCATGACACATGCCGTCCTTCCCGCGCCGCAGCCTGGGGGAAAAACTCCGGCCACATTGACTCGTACTCTTCGCGCTCGCTGCCGGCGAGGGTCGCGGCCAGGCGCTTGCACTGATCGGCCAGGGACTCGCGCGCTGCAACGGGGCGCTGCGGGGTCGAATCGGCGAGCTCGTCGGCGTACGCGTCGGCAGCATCCTTTGCGAATAAGGGCAGCAGCTTCCAGGAGGTGATGCGCTTCCAGTCGTTCGAAATCTTCGTTTCGAGGAGTTGCCAGGCGCGCTCGGTTTGGATCAGTTGGAAGACGCCGTTCGTGACGGACGCTGGCGCCCGGGTGGCGAGGCGATCGCGCAGCCGGTTATTCAGGCGCCGGGTTACCTCGTCAAGCGTGAGCTTGCCGGCGGCGCCGTTGGTTCCGCTGGCCGAGTCGAGGATTGCGGCGTTGTCGATCGGCAGCTCGCCGGACAGCGTCAGTTCCAGGATGCGCCCTGTCAGTGAGCCTGACATAGACACCACATCTCCGTGGGTGTTGCGGACGCGGACAGCTTCGATGTCCCCGCCAAGGGTGATCGTCTGGGCGTCTGCGCCGGGCTTCAGAACCAAAGTTTGCGGCGAAAACCTACCCTCCAGGGTAGGTTTGTGTCCATTGCTCGGGGCTCCGTTTCCGTTTGCCGCGGCGCCCGAGTGATCGCCATTCCTACCCTCGAGGGTATGTTTGGCAAATGCCGGTGTAATCGTATCAACGAGATGCGAATTTCCGCCGCATGGTGACGGCCCTGCGTATTTGGCGACAAGGCAGCACGAATCACCCGACGGACATGCCGCGGCGAGCGGGATCTCGACATCCGAGTCGGGGACGCGGACCATGGGCATGCCAACCGGTCGTATGTCGGTCGGGATGTTCGTAGTGGCGGCCTTTGGAGTGACTGTGCGGGGTGTAATTGCCTTGAGTCCGCGCATCTGCTCGTAATCGAGCCAGTACCACTCCTGGCCGTGCAGATTATCGGTCTTGAGGATGGCAAGTTCTTTTTCGAGGTACGGCTTCACCTTCAGCGCGCCGCTCTCCGAGACACAGCAGATTTCCGCAATCCGCGCGATCGTGAGAGGGATACAGTTCGGCCGCTCCCCTCGTTTGCGCAGTTCTTCGGCTCTCTCGCCCCTCTGTCCTCTGTCGCCATACACTCGCGGGTCGAACTGACCGCCGTAGGTCTCGTCGACGATGTATGCAACCAGTCTGGCGGCAGCCATCGAGTCGCAGGCGGCCATGAACTGCCGGAGAACCTCTTTCGGGGTTTGGGTGAAGTTGCCGCGGTCTTTCATCGCCGGCGCGGGCTGTAGTGTCCAGTCGAACGATTGCTGGGCTGGCGATGACTTTTTGCTTCGAGTCCCAGCCATTACGCGAGCACCTCCGCAGCGACCAGGCTCCGGAGAGACACCCGGACTTCGCCGTTCTGATCGTCCAGGCGGAG
>Ga0105238_10000269_pt1 | contig 58300 bp, 42 predicted proteins | sample KBSC34metaG_FD_81526 | JGI IMG/M metagenome (GOLD analysis project Ga0105238, IMG submission 81526) | Corn rhizosphere microbial communities from Kellogg Biological Station, Michigan, USA - KBS C3-4 metaG | ecosystem: Host-associated > Plants > Roots > Rhizosphere > Soil | place: Michigan, USA...
GTTCGTCCCCGAATGACCCGGCCGCGGGTCGGCGGGATGCGCGATTGAGATGGGTTCAGAATAGCGTTGCGGCTCGCGCGTTGCGGATGACCTGATGAACTCAGTGGCCGGGGTCGTCGTTTCGACGCCCCCCCCGGTGCGTCATCATTGGGTCGGGAGAGCCCGTCGCACTCACGGCCTTCGCGCGTGTTTGATACGAGTGATCTTGTCGTGTTTCGCACGTCGCGCTGATCATACCGAGTGGTTTCCGCAATCAGCGTATTCCCTTGCTGAAATCCTCGAATCCACGAGCCGGAGTTCCAACGGTTAGATTCGTCGGCAAAAAGCGGTTCCACGGTTTGACGTCGTCGAACGATTGAAACCACTGCTTAAACGCTTCTGAGCAGATGGGGATGTTGCGGCCAAGGTCCGCCGCAGGCGGTTTGTCGTGATGAGTTGCGAATAGGTGTGCTGTTCTCGCCAAGTGCATTAACGCGCAAGCGACACACCTATTCTGAACCCGACTCAATCGCGAATCCCGCCAACCCGCGGCCGGGTTCGCAGCCGGGTCAGAAGTCACCGACGTCCTTGCCGTCGTCTTTGCAGCCCAGCTTCTGGAAGACTCCCATTTCCGGCGCCGGTTTCGACTCAATCTTGTTCAAGGTAAATCGCACGGCACCGTCGACGAGCAGCACGTGCACACCTTCGCCGTGTCGACTTGAGAACGAAGACCAGCCTGCGTTGGGACGAGACCGATGACTGGTGTCAGTCAAGCAATCATCCGCATGTGCATTGTCAGTGACACCAACCCAGATGCCCGAGGCGCTCGTGACGCATCGTTCACCAATCAGCAACACATTCGATGAGCCATCAGTGATATCCCGGAACCTGACATGGCTATTGCGGGCGAAAATACCGCGAGATCGCATCGGTCCATGCTCGACGCAACGCCATTTTCACTCATCGCGCGACGACAGATCCGAAATTCGCGAACAACTCAACTGTTTTGCTTCCGTCAAGCGTCGCGCGTGAGAGGCATCCGTGTTGCTGCCTTAACTCCGAAAGGCGTAGTTCTGCTGGTGAGTGGCTGGCCGAATAGCAGCAATGCCGAGATCAGGGTTGGAGGGATGACGACTGACCAATAGGGGAATGTGCAATACTGAACTGTCATGCCGAACATCTTGATATCGGCGTATCGAAACCCAAGCCAATTCCACTTCCAGTCGAGCTTTCCCTGCTCAATGTCGTAGTACGGCTCAATCGACCAGTTGGGCCATGACAAGTCCCACGCGAAATAAGATGGCACCCATACCGTCATGCATCCGTCCGCTGAGACCAATCCCAGCCCACCGCACTCGAAGATATCCGTGACATATGAGCTGCGAATCCACACGCACGCAAACAAGCAAGCCATGACGAGCGTCAGGACACCTACTTTGCGTTCCCATCCGCGAAAGAATTCGGCCATGATGTTGCCTGAAGCAGGGGAGTGGTGAACGAGCAATTGTCATCGATCGCTTTCAATCGTGGAAGCCCGAGCGATGCCGGGATATTGGCCTGCAATGGGTTATGGCGAATTCGAGATTGGAAATTATGGTGCTCAAGACGACATGGCGAAACGCAATGGGGCCGAATTAGAGGAAGAGAGAAGAGCACTGGCCGAGCCAGTGGCACACAAGAAAAAATGCGTAAAGCAATGGCACATAGGGAGAAATGGCTTTGCCAGTTCTTCGGCAGAAATGAGAAAGGGAAGGTCCGATCGATTGATCGGCCTTCCCTCAGGAGATGTGTTTCAAAGTTTGCTGACTAGCGAACGCTGCTGGTTCGTGGTCGGCTGGCGATTTTTGAGCGGCTGCGGGTGATTTTGGATGTTCCGGAGACGGGCTTCGAACGCGTTGTACGGACCGCCTTGGTGGACGACAGCATCTTGGGACGCTTGGGGCCGATTTTGGTTTTGGCGGTGGGAGCGTCGATCCGGCGCAGGACGGCCATGATGCGCATCACGTCGGCTCGTGTGACGATACCGACCAGGCGACCTGCTTTCACGACGGGAAAGCGGCTGAAACGATTGTCGCGGAACAGTCGAGCGGCCTCGGCGGCGTCAGCATCCGCCTTGAAGACGGGCACATTGCGGGACATCAACTGTTCGACGCACGTACCACGTGCCTCGCCGCTCAGTTCAGTCTTCAGCAATTCGTAATCAGGCAGAACACCCAGCAGACGTCCCGATTTATCGGTCACGTACAACTCGGTGGTTTCATATTCGAAGAACAGGTCGAGAGCTTTGTCGGTCGTGCATTCAGGTCGAACGCAAATCGGCGTCTCGCACATCAAATCGGCGACGGTCATCCTCATCGTGCCACTCCAATGAATTATTCTCATCAAGAACCGCAACGAAGGGAAATCGTCGCTCTGTGTTCTATCCAGAGCCTACGTTGCGATTCGGCAACATGAGGCGAAAACACAACCTGATTCTCGAACTTCGCCCCGCCCGCAAACTCTTTCGTGCCGATCGTTCCGGTGGTGACGGTTACACGGACGTGTCACGTTGAAACATGGGTTAGACGCGATGAATCCAGGCCCGCGAGACTACCACCCAAATGGGATGCTCTCACGGCGTCAATTGAATCCCGATTTGTGAGTGACAGATAATCACTACCTGCTGCCGACTGAGAAATGTGGCTTGGATGGCTCAGATTCTCGGCTGGGGTCGAGTCTTCGAGCCCCCAGGATTCCATTCAGAACAATCATGAATTGGAGCAAAGTACTGGGGGCGTCGAAAGGACAACCCCAGCCACCCGCAACGCTCGAGCCGTCTCCCTATTCTGAACCCAAGTCAATCGCGAATCCCCCGACCCGCGGCCGGGTCCGGTTGGGTGACGAAGGAATAAGAGGCGTTTTCTCGAGATCGGGTTTCTGAGCGTTCGAGGCAAGCTGACCGAGCGACTAAGTCATGCTAGCCGCTTTCCATCGTAGCGCCGCTCATTCAAACCCTCTTGTTGCTGTGCAACCCAGACGCGCAAAGCCGCGTCTGCGCCATCACCCGTCATAACGGTCGTGGAATGAGGCAATGTACTGGGGGCGTCGAAACGACGACCCCAGTCACCCGCAACGCGCGAGCCGTCTCCCTATTCTGAACCTAAGTCAATCGCGAATCCCTCTGACCCGCGGCCGGGTCCGGCTTGAATGCGATGGGGGGCTGTGGGAATATGCGCTGGGCGACATTTTCTACGAAGGAAACTTATGGCTGGCACGGATGAACGTTACGCGGAATTGACTCAGTTGCTGCGCGATGCGGCGCTGTTGAGCTCGTGTGGAAGTGTGCTCAGTTGGGACGAGCAAACTTTTATGCCACCCCAGGGTTCAAGTCATCGAGCGAACCAGTTGGGCCTGCTGGCGGGATTGGCGCACGAACGAGGCACGTCGCCGCGAATTGGTGAGTTGCTGTCGGAGCTGGAACGCGATGCCAGTCTGAGTGATCCCGACGGCGACCGTGCGGTCAACGTTCGTGAAGCGCGGCGCAGTTACGACCGGGCAACCAAGCTGCCTCGTCGACTGGTCGAAGAACTGTCGCGTACGACCACGTTGTCGCAACAGGCCTGGATCAAGGCTCGGGAAGACGCCGACTTTGGAGCGTTTCTGCCGTGGCTCGAAAAAATGATCGGCCTGAAGCGCGAAGAAGCTCAGGCCGTCGGATATGGAGCAGGGGTTCCGTATGACGCGCTGCTGGATGACTATGAACCGGGGATGACTGCCGCGGAAATCGAAAAGGTATTTTCTCCGCTGCGAGATGAGTTGGTGAAGTTGGTTGCCGCCATCCATCATTCGTCAAAACGGCCGAACGTCGAAATCCTGGCGCGGCACTATCCCAAGACACCGCAAATCGTGCTGGCCGAATCGGCGTCGAAGGCAATCGGTTTCGATTTCGAAGCGGGGCGGATTGATCAATCGGCACATCCGTTCTGCAGCGGGTTTGGACCGGGCGATTGCCGCCTGACAACGCGCTACAACGACCATCACTTCAATTCGGCCTTCTTCGGCGTGCTGCACGAATCAGGGCACGGAATTTACGAACAAGGGTTGCCGCGAGACAGTTTCGGGCTGGGAATTGGCCAGCCCGCGTCGTTGGGCATTCATGAATCGCAATCGCGCCTGTGGGAGAATTTTGTCGGCCGCAGTCGCTCGTTCTGGGAGTATCTGTACCCGACGGCGCAAATCGGATTCCCCAAGGCGCTGAACGATGTGTCGCTGGATGAGTTTTATTTTGCCGTCAACGACGTGCGGCCTTCGTTAATCCGCGTTGAAGCGGACGAAGTAACATACAACCTGCACATCATGCTGCGATTCGAGATCGAGCAGCAGTTGATGTCTGGTGATTTGAAGCCCGCCGACGTTCCGGCCGTCTGGAATGAAAAGGTGTTCAAGTATTTTGGATTGTCAGTGCCGACCGATGCAAACGGATGTCTGCAAGACATTCACTGGAGTGCCGGTTTGCTGGGTTATTTCCCCACATACGCCTTGGGAAACATGTACGCGGCTCAGTTCTACAACGCGGCTCAGCGGGATTTGGGCGAGTTGGGACCGCAGTTCGCCAAGGGCTTGTTCAAGCCGCTGAAAGGCTGGCTCCATGAGAAGATTCACCAGCACGGCAAACGATATCGAGCGAAACGATTGGTGGAAGTCGTCACGGGTGAAGGGCTGTCGCACCAGCCGTTGATCGCTCATCTGCGAACAAAATATTCCGAATTGTATGGACTGTAGGTCGGCGAAAGGCCACTTGGCCGACGATTGATTGTCAGGAATCACTTGCAATACTGCTGATAGCGGTCGATCTCACACTGGAACGAAAATCGTCTGATTGCAGCCTCTTGTGCCTGCGTCACACGGGTAGCCGAGTACGGCAACCTGTGCCACCCGACGCCCGAATCGTAAGATTTTCCGAACGTAGGGAGACACCATGAACGATGAGTTGCCTGCCGAGTATCCCACAAACTGGTTTTTCCCGGTCGTCGTTGTCGTGGGGCTAATGGCAATCGGCTTTGCGGTGATTCTGCGGCAATCGATGGCGCCTCAGCTGGGCAAGGAGTTTCCAAAACTCGAGGTCGCTGGGTGGATCAACGGACCGGGGCCGACTGCCGAAGAGCTTCGTGGGCATGTCGTCGTGATCGACGCGTGGGCTTACTGGTGCGGCCCATGTCGACAGCTCTCACCCTATTTGCTGGAACTGCACCACAAGTACAAAGATCGTGGTGTCCTCTTTCTAGGTCTCACTTCGGAAGGAACGGATTCGGATGCAATTGAGCAGAGCCGGGCATTCGTCGCAGAGGAAAAAATTCCCTGGCCAAATGGCTATGCGGCCATCAAGCCCCTCAGTGAACTCGAAGTGAATGGGATTCCGCAATTGTGGATTGTGGACGGCCAGAATCGCATCGTGTTCCATCAGGTCGGTTGGAACGAAAACACGGTCGCCGAAATGGATCAATTGCTATCAAGATTGGCTGGCGAACGGCCTAAGTAACGTCGATTGACGAATCGAATATCAGAACCGAGCATCAAATAAAACAGCCCGGGACACGAATGTGTCCCGGGCCATGTCATTGATCAGGCGCCGGCAATACCAGCGTTGTGATTTGCGTTAGAGAACCTTGGTCAATCCTGGAACGGCCACAGGATAGACTCCATTGGCGTTAGGCTTGACTGGGGGATCGGCGTCCCAGGTGAACTTGGTGGGCATCAGGTTAACGTCGGAGTTGATCGCCTGTTCCCAGGTGATTTCCTTGCCGGAATAGGTGCACAGCCGACCCAGGATGGCGGTCATCGAACTGTAGGCACCGTTGTCGCCTTCGTTGTAGTCCGTACCCTTGCGGATCGCCGCGAACAGATCGTCGTGTTCGACCTGATACGGGTCCTTCTGGCGTTCCTTGTATTGCCAGTCGATGCCCGGACCGCTGATGCTGCCACCGGGATTGGATGAACCCTTGGTGCCGTCGACCGATTCGGAAACGCTGTCCCAACAACCGCGGATGTGGCGGCACTGGCTGTACATGTGACTGCCGTCCTTGTACTCGTACTCGACGTAGTGATGATCGAAGATTTCACCATACTTCTTGTCGATACGGACTTGGCGGCCACCCATACCGTTTGCCTTGACGGGGTAGTCGGCTTCCTTGTCTTTGCCGCCCTTGACCCAGTTACAGACATCCAGATTGTGGATGTGCTGTTCGCAGATATGATCGCCGCTCAACCAGACGTAGTAGTACCAGTTCAGGATCTGGTACTCCATTTCGGTCTTGCACTGTTCGCGGGTCTTGCGAGGGTCCCACACGCCGCCGCCGTTCCAGTACGCTCGCAAGGCGATGATATCACCAATCGCACCGTCCTTGATCCGCTTGATCGTTTCTAGGTAGCCGGCCTGGTGATGCCGTTGCAAACCCACACCGACTTTCAGCTTTTTGGCTTTGGCGATCTTGTTGGCTTCGATCACCTGGCGAACGCCGGGGGCGTCGACGGCAACCGGCTTTTCCATGAAGACATGCTTGCCGGCTTTCACCGCATACTCGAAGTGAATCGGCCGGAACCCAGGTGGCGTGGCCAGGATGACCAGATCGACACCGCTATCGATGACTTTCTGATAGGCATCCAGACCGTCGAAGATCTTTTCCGGAGCGACCTGAACGCGATCAGCTTTAGCGCCCAAGCCACCCTTCACGGCATCGACGACACCCCGTGCGTTCTCGGGGAAGGCATCGCCGACGGCAGTCAGCTTCACGTTACCATTGGTTGACAACGCTTGTCCGGCGGCGCCGGTCCCTCGACCGCCGCAACCAACCAGACCGACCTTGATCGTGTCGTCGCCGCTGGCATACAGGCTGCTGCTGAAGCCGGTCGGTACGACTAGGGCGGCACCGGCACCTGCCAGTGCCGACGTCTTCAAAAAATCGCGGCGCGATGCCGATGGCTGTGGGACATCGGGTGAACTCATTCGTATCTCCTCGGTTGATGGTCGCACGGATGGGTAAATTGTCGCAGTCGTTGGAACTACTCAATTGTGATGCGTGGCTTGACACCCTTAGGAACAGTGGCGTCGAGTTGCAGATTCTTGCGTTCTTCGTCGCTGGGCGTTCGCAGCGGGCGGACCACACGGAAACCAACCCACAAGGCGTCGGTCATATACCAGGCACTCTTGGGATTCTGAGGATCCTGAACCTTCCATTCCGGGTCCGATGCGAGACGTACCGCACTGCGGCATTCGCCTGCGGAGCGATCCCAGGCACCGCCGCGAGCCACACGAGGATACTCCTCATCGGCGATACACAGCGGGAACTTGGCGGCTTCGTTCGGTTTGAATTTGCTGTAGAAATCGGGCTCGTACTTGTCTTGAACCCATTCGGCGACATTGCCATGCATGTCATGCAGGCCCCAGGGATTCGGCTTTTTCTTGCCGACTTTATGGTACTTCAGCTTACCCTTTTCGGTGCTGTCGCCTTTGTGCCAGGCGTAGTCATCGATTTTTGATTCGTCGTCACCGAACGAAAAGGCTGTGGTGGTGCCAGCGCGGCACGCGTATTCCCATTCGGCTTCGGTGGGCAAGCGATAGTAGTGACCGGTCTTAGCCGACAACCACTCGCAGTAGGTCTTGGCGGCGTGTTGCGTCATACAGATCGCGGGGTAGCCGTCTTTGCCCATGTCGAACGACATGTCGGTATAGGGATTTGTCGGCTTGGTAACGGCGTCGGCGGCTTTTTCCAGCGGACCGGTTTCAGCACCACCGAAGTCGCGTTGAGCTCGTTCCAGGCGGATCGACCAGAGTTCAAATTCGTCCCAGGTGACCTCAGTCTTACCCATCCAGAACGGTTCGACTTTGACCTTGTGTTGAGGTCCTTCGTCTTCGTTGCGATTGGCTTCCGTGGCCGGGCTGCCCATCATGAATTCGCCGCCGGGAATCGGTACCATGCTGAATTTGACGGTCGTGTTCCGCATCTCCTGGACGTACGGCTTCATCTGGGCTTCGGTCTTGACGAGATCGTCAGCTGCGGACGAAAGCGGTGCGGAACCGATGACGCAGACGACAGTCAATGCAAGGGCGACAAGACAAGACAGACGGTACGCGCCATCGCGAAAGGCATTCAGGCCGAAGGAACAAGTAGACAGCATGGCAACTCGAATAGGAAAGTGGGGCGGGGCAGTCATCGTGCTGATGTCACTGACCGTGACGGGGTCCGCTCAATCACTCGAGCGATTCACGTTCGCGGAACCACATCTGGGCACGATTATTGAGCTGACACTATACGCGTCCGATGAAACCGTCGCAAATGAGGCTGCTCGGGCGGCCTTCGCTCGTGTGAAGGAATTGGACCAGATTTTCAGTGATTACAAGACCGACAGCGAAGCGATGCGGCTGTGCGAAACGGCGGGTAAGGGCAAGCCGGTCCGTGTGAGTCCGGAATTGTTCGAACTTTTGCAGCGTTCGATCACGATTTCGGAACGTACCGACGGCGCATTTGATGTCACTGTCGGACCTTTGGTCAAATTGTGGCGTGCCGCCCGCAAACAAAAGAAACTGCCGACCCAGATCGAAATCGCGGCGGCGAAGGCACTGGTCGATTGGCGACAGATCAAGTTGAGCGAAGCGGAACGGACCATCGAACTGCGTCGTGCTGGCATGCAACTTGATTTCGGTGGCATTGCCAAAGGCTACATCGCGCAAGACGTCAGTCGATTGCTACGGGAGCGCGGGTTGCCGCAGACGCTCGTGGCAGCGTCGGGGGATATCGTCGCAGGCGACCCTCCGCCAGGCGCGGCCGGTTGGAAAGTCGGAGTCGCCCCGTTGGAAGCGTTGCGACCGTCTTCCGGTCGATTACTGAGCTTGAAGAACTGCGGAGTTTCAACCGCGGGTGACGCATTCCAGTTTGTGGAGATTGATGGGATACGCTATTCCCATATTGTCGATCCCAAAACGGGAATCGGTCTGACGCACCGCAGCAGCGTGACGATAGTAGCCACAGACGGAACGACCGCCGACGGCTACGACACGGCCGTTTGCATCATGGGACCAGAGGCCGGCCTGAAAGTCGTGGCGGGCATCGAGAATCTGCAAACATTGATCGTCGTTGCCAGCGAAACTGGCATCCAAGTCCACGAATCGTCAGGGTTTCGGCAGTTCGAAATCAAGCCGTAGCGAATTGCACTTCCGCCGCAGAGCGACCCACGTGCAATTCCGAAGCCGCCTCAATCAGTGTCGCGCCGTGGCCGGTGCCCTCATAGTGCATCATCCCGTTTCCAACGCGCAAGCCGTATCGCTATTCTGAACCCGACGCGATCGCGCATCCCGCCGACCCGCGGCCGGGTCATTGACGGTAGATGCCGCCGAACAATCGGGCTGCCGTGTAATACATGTGGGCTTTGCGATAGCAGGCACGGGGATTTGACGAGCAATTGCACGCGGACTGCATGTTGTACAGGAACTGGCGATCGCAGTCGCGGCGATTCGTACAGGTCTGATAGCAGGCATCGTGACCTGCGCAGGCGGCTCGGAAGTCTGCACTGTAAAATCCCTGATGGATGAACCGATTTCCACCCCAGGAATTGCCGGGACCGCAAGGCCGCCAAGGGGGACATTGTGCTTGAGCGGTTGCCCCGCCCGCGAGGCTGATCAATGTAAACAAGACTGCCAGTTGGATCTGTCGCATCGCTTCGCCTTTGAAGAGGGGGAGTTGCTCGTAGATCGGTTGGAATCTGATCCCATCTGGAATCTCGATCGGCATTTCCCGCCGATTCAGGCCGCGCGGGCTTCCGATTGCAACGAATAGGGCGATTGCACCGAGTTGCACGGTGTTCGCCACTGAGGCCATTCGTGACCTAAGCTTTCTGCATGAGGCGACGAAGACTGATGCTGTGCGGACTGTTGGCGTTCCTGCTGGGACGGCCCTGCATCGTCATTGCGCTTGATCATTACAAGCTGCTCGACCTGCACGTCGGGGATCAGCGTTATGTCGGTCGTGTGATGACGCACAACGACCAGCTCTGTTGGTTGCTGCATCGTGATGGTCGTCTGCAACAGTTTCCGATCGCCAAGGTGACCGAATTCACCGAAGTCAGCGATCGGTTTAAACCTCATACCCAGCTCGAACTCAAGAGCCAACTGCGTTCCGAGTTCGATCAGACGTACGAAGTCCGCACGACATCGCACTATGTGGTGGTGGCTCGGCAGGGTGCCGCCGAAGGGTATGCGAAAATCTTTGAAGAGATCTATCGCGATTTCGTGCGAGCCTTTCGGTCGCGTGGTTTTCATGTCGATGAGCCTGAGTTTCCGCTGGTCGCGATCGTGTTTCAGGATCAGGCAGGTTTTTTGAAGTATTGCCGCAACGAGGGCACGCAAGCATTGCCAGGAATGATGGGATATTACCTGTCGACATCCAATCGCGTGGCGATGTTTGAACGCCCGAATGCGTCTGAGGTCGACAAGACGGTCATCCATGAGGCGACTCATCAGATCGCCTTCAACACCGGAATCCATTCGCGTCTGGCCAAGCACCCTCGGTGGGTCGTGGAAGGCTTGGCAACCGTGTTCGAAGCTGACGGCGTGAGGTCGCGTCAAGGCACGACATCACCACTTGATCGAGTCAATCGCGAACGGTATCTGTGGTTTGGCGACTACTCTCGTTCGCGACGCGCAACTCAGTCCTTGTCCGGCTTTATTCGGGACGATCAGGCATTTGGTGCGTCCATTCTCGATGCCTACGCGGAATCGTGGGCGTTAAGTTTCTATCTGATTGAGACGCGGCCTGCCGAGTATTCGCGGTATCTGAAGCAACTCGTCAAACGCGATCCGCTGTCTGGTTACGATGGTGCTGCACGTCTAAAAGACTTCACCGATACATTCGGCGAGGTCCACGCTTTGGAGTCAGCCTACCTGCGGTTCTATCAGCATCTCACACAGCGGTAGTGTTTGACCACTCATCGTCAGCGGTGAGTGGCTTAGACTCAGTTACTCGCCTGAATTTTGGCTTCTGGCGGACGATAGAACAATGCAACTGGCAGCATCAGGAGTGCCGCGAAGCCGAACAGAGTTGCCTGTGGCAGCGTGAAGGTATCGACCAAGATCAGACGTCCCAGGTCGTAGATCTGACCGGCGGCCGCAATGCCGATCCAGTTCAATAGATTGTTGGCGCCGATGATTCGCCCCTTTTGTTCGGCAGGCGACATCGATTGCAAATAGACCTGTAACGGGACGCTAAACATGCCCGCAAAGAGTCCGACTGAAATCAGTGCCAGTGCACTGAGGTGAGGTCCCAATAACGTTCCGCGATAGTAAAGTTGCGTGGGATTCAGACGATCCGGTTGTTGCTCGACAGGTTCATTCCTGGCAGGTTCGGCAGGGGCCGGTGCCTTCGGATTCGCTTTTTTGGCCGCAGCAGCAGCGGCAGCCTTCGCGATTCGTTGTTCGTTTGCGGCCCTCTGTTCCTCCCGAGCTTCCTTCCAGCCGGGACCGGGCAGGGCGAGCAGCAACAGGCTGATCGTGATTCCCCAGGCACCAATCCGGACAATGATGCTACGGACTCGGTTTTTCGACAGCAGACCGGTTCCTATGCACCCAATTGCGATGCCGACGCCCGTACTGGCGGCGAACATTCCCGTGATGAGATCATCTTTATGAAACTGCACTTTGCAGAAGGCGTTAATTGCGGGCGGATAAATCGTTCCCCCCACGAACCAGAAGACAGACGACATCAACAACACCAGCAGCAGGTTGCGATCGCGCCACAGCAGGCTGCGTGTGTCGGCAGCTATGGCGACCGACGAGAACTCAAATTTCAAATCCGGTTGTGCGACCGGTGTCGGACGGATCGACAACGAGCAGACCAGGCCAGCGAGGGCCGTGATCAAGCATGGCAGGCTGGCCAACCACAGGGTAGTTCCCATGGCATGTTTGGCGGCACCGGCGGCAGACAAACCAAAGATGATCGCCAGAAAGGTTGCCATCAACATCATGCCGTTGGCTTGCGGCAGATCTCGATCACGCAGCATTTCGGGCAAAATCCCGTATTTGGATGGACCGAAAAACGCACTGTGAACACCCATCAAGCACAGGACGGCGAGGAGAAAATTCAGGCTATTCAGGGCGAATCCGATCGCGCCCAGCAGGACGATCCCCACTTCGGCGACTTTGCACAGCACGATGATTGTCCGTTTGCTGTAGCGGTCTGACAGGTAACCGGCGTAGCCCGAAATGAAGATGAAGGGCGCCGCGAACAAGGTCAGCGCTCTCCCTTGTAGATCGCTGCCGCCATGATTCAATTGATCAAGGCACAGCAGCATCACCAACTGTTTGAACAGGTTGTCGTTGAAGGCGCCCAGAAACTGCGTCAGATTCAGCCCCCAGAAGCTGCGATCTTCCAGCAACGGTGGCTGATTCGATTTGGCGTCCGCCTGGATCCCAACAGTCATCTTCCTGAACCTTCCGCAAGGATGGCGTGTGATCAGAGTCCAATCGCTGCGGATTCTTGCAGGATGTGGAAAAGTCTGCCATGTCGAGACGGTCGAACGCCTGTACTTCGATAATGTGTTCACGATTGGCAAACATTCACGTGCTGTTCTACGATGTCCGCTGGGCGACGAATCGACGTTGCCCGATTCATCGGCGATCAGTTCGATGACCGTTCCAACGAGCGCATGTTTTCAATAGCCCGTATGGGGTGACCAGTCCTCCGATGTCGATTCAGATTCCTTGTCCCCAATGTGGTCGTGAACTGAAGCTGCCAGATCGCAGCTTGCTGGGTCGGAAGGGAAAGTGTCCCAAATGCCAGCACACCTTCATTCTGGAAGAGCCCGCGGCGATCACCCTGCAATTGGCTCAACCTGAAGCAGCCAGTGCTGGAACAAACGCGGCTGCGGAGAATCGGGCTTTCGCCGATTTAGCCAAATCGAAACCCGTTGCCAGTGCTCCGGTGACAGCGATACCGACAGCGCCGGCCACCGACTTTGCCTCGCTGGCAACCGAAGAGAACAACCAATCGACCGCCGCACGCATGAAAGAGCGGCAGAAAAAAAACGCTCGCAGTCGCAACATCGGGATTGCGATTACCGCGGTGCTGGGGATTGCGATCGCGATTGGTGTCGCGATCTCTCTCCCGGGTTCGAAGCCCGAGAACCCGATGACCGATAATCCGTCTTCATCATCTGTCGCGGGGGATTCGACCGAGACAGCATCGGCCGACTCAGACGATGCGGCGTCATCTCCGTACGCGCAACTTGGCTCACCCACCAAAGGGAAGCCAATCGAATTACAGTACATTCCGTTCGGGACGCAAGTCGTGCTGAACATTCATCCGGCCGAATTGTGGAAAGACGGCAGTCTGGGTGAAGAACTGCGTTATTGCGCTCCGCCTGTCGCCAAGCTGATTGAGTCCACGTTGAACGACCTGTTCAAACGAAAGCCTCAAGAAGTCGAAGAACTGTTGATCTGCCTGCTGCCGGGACCGAGAGGAACTCTGCCGGAAGTGGCCGCAGTCGCTCACTTCGTCGACGAACAAAAACGCAGTCAGTTGATCGAGCAATTCGGATTCCGCAACGATAAGTACACAGAGTCTGTATATGTGTCGGGCGAGCGCGCCTACATGATCATCGATCAGAAGACGGTCGCGATGTGTCCGAACGCACAAGTTCAGGAAATGGTCGACGCGGTAAAACAGCCGCATCCTGCTGAACAGATCGATCCGCTGCTACCGAAGTCCGATCGCGATCGACAGATCACTGTCCTGTTCACGCCGATGACATTGGGACTGCAGGAAACCTGGTTCCCCGAAAATGTGCGGCCCTTCGTCAAGAATTCGATTGACTGGCTGGGTACCGACGCCGACGCGGTGTCATGGAGTTTCCATGTCACGGACGAGTTGTTCTATTCGGAACTGCTGCTAAGAACGAATAAGATGACGACTGCCAAGAAGTTTGAACAGCAGTTCAAAGAGAAGCTGGCGGGACTGGCCAGTGACCTGCTTCCGCTGGTTCAACTGATGAATCCCAATGAGCAGGGCAAGCGAATGGTGATCGGTCGCGTGCCAGCAATGGTCGAAGTCTTCTCGATGGCGACGATCTCCGAATACGACAAGAACTCGCGGATCGTGAAACTGGTAACGCCATTGCCCGATCGCGCGGCGGCAAACCTGACGCTGGGGACGTTACTCGCCTGGGATGAATCGACACGCACCGACTTCTCGAAGGCCAAGCCCGCACAATCTGATAGTTCCAGCCTGCCGGCGCTGGTGGCCGATCGATTGAAGTTGAAAATCGATGTCGATTTCCGTGCGACGCCGCTGAATGAGGCATTCACATTCCTGGCAGGCGAAATCCGGACGCCGATTGAACTGGATGGTGATGCCCTGAAGGCTGGGGGGTTCACCAAGAACATTAAACAAGAATTCCGGATGGACAAGGCACCGGTGCAGGAGGTGATCCTGAAGATCTTCGAGTTGTCCAAAGGCGTTGATCCGAACCCGGAAAAGACTTTGATAATCGTGGTCGACGAGACGAAGAAGAGCATTTATGTCACGACTTTGGCGGCTGCGGGACGAAAAGGTTTGAAACCCTATCCAATTTCCAAGGGATAACGGCAGAATAGCGATTCGAAGACACCGGATTCACTCGAATTGTGGGTGCCCTCGTGTCACGGCATGCCACGCAGTTTGTTGACCTGAGGTTTTTCCATGTCTGGCCGTTCTGCATGTCCGGGCTGCGGTACGATTCTGCGGATCCGGGATCGAACGTTCGTCGGCCGGCGTGTGAACTGTCCAGAATGCCAGGCGGCGCTCAAGATTGAATCGGTCGACGACCATGGCCTGTTTTCCATCAGGCGACTTTCCACGGACGAACTGGCCAAGGCGGAATTGGAACGGCGTCAAAAGCCCCGTCGAGACAAAATCGACCTGTCGGCCGAAAAGAAGGGCCATTGGCTGAAACAGCAATTGGGCTCGCCGTTAACTGCGGCCTGGCTATTGGCCATCGCAATCATGTCCTTAATCGCTGTCATCGCTCTGGCACCTAGATTCCGTTTCGCGCCAGGTCGGCCACAACCTGCAACGACACCGTCAGAATCCGCCGCGGAGCCAGCTGAACCAACGGAAGAGACACCACCAACCCCGGCCGAAAGCCCCGTGGCCAAGCCGCCAGAAAAATCAGAGGCGGAAAAGTCGACCGACGTGATTCAGCAACCTATTTCGGCGCTCACTCCCGCGAACCTCGACGCGCCGTTGCCCTGGCCACCTCCGGTTCAAGCCGAACCTCCGCAGCCACCAGCCCCGCCCAAGGTGAATGTTGCGACGAGTATGGACTTGGTGAAATTCACCTCGTACAAACAACCTGCCATTCGTCGCCGCGACATGATTGTGGTTTTGCGCGAGCATCTTGGCCTGCCGATTCTGTACGACAGCGAGGACCTGGGGACGGCTGAGCTCGAAAAGACTGTCTCCTTTGATTTCCAGCACACTTCGCTCGAAAAGATCATCCGGTTCGTGGCCGAAGACGCCGGATGGGATGTGATCGTCGAAGAAACCGGGATCCGGCTGGTTCGCCATCAGGCCGCTCCTGCGCCCTGATGCCGGATCTTCGGCCTGATGACCCGAAACGGTCAGCCGGAATTCTCGAACGCGCTCCCATTTTTGACACGTCATCTCTATTGAGTGCCTTCGCGTCGACGTCCTTCCGCAGAATTACGAATTCATCAGACACATCATGGCGTAAAATTGCGTATCATCGTACGGGGGCAGTCACTTGCGAAGCTCGCTGAACAGCCTATCCTTTTCTGTGCGAAACAGGTCACGAAAGGAATCGTATTCACCACGTCGCTGCATCCCATCGCCGCTCGCCCGTTCATCATATTGAGGATCAACCGATGAAATGCCGGTTGTTGTTGCTGTTGTCCGCCTGGTTATTGTTCGCCTTGGTGCCGCTGACGTTGCAGGCAGAAGAGCCCTACCTGGAATTTGCACAGGGACTGCGTGGCCGGGGCTATTACGACTACGAGTTGCTGTATCTCGACCAGATCGCTCAGCGCTCTGATCTGCCCGCCGACCTCAAGCCCTCGCTGTTGTTCGAACGAGCGGTTGTGCATCGCGAGTACGCCAAGACACTGCGGAACCCCGAGAAGCAATACGAACAGATCGATTTGGCGATGGGGTACCTCGAGCAACTGACGCGCGATTTCCCGAACGACCCCAATTCGGCCGAGGCGAATCTGGAACGCGCTCAGATGGTGATGCAGAAGGCCGAAGTCCAGTTGTTTCAAGCCAAGTCGCCCGCCAACACCGGCAATAAACGCGATCTGCAGCAACAGGCTCGTGAACTGGTACGCACGGCGCGCGACGTGTTGAAGATTGCGTACGAACAGCACGATGCGGCCTATAAAAAGTATCCGCCGCACATCAATCAGCAGACTGATCCCAAGTTGTACGCCGAAAGCACCAAGGTCTTTAACAGCAAGATCCTGGAGTCGTTCCACATGGCGAAGTGTACCTACCTGGAAGCCCAGTCCTTCGATGCGAACTCGACCGAATTCAAGCAGTTCATGAACCAGGCTGCGACGGAGTTCGAGAGCGTTCATACGATGTATCGGCAGTACATGATCGGGTTGATGGCCCGCGCCTGGCAGGGCAAGTGCTACGAGGAACTGGGCGACTTGGGACGAGCACTGGGAATGTACGACGAGTTACTCGCTCAGCCGGGCAACGAGTCTGATTTCCGCAATCTCAAATCGATGGTGATGCAGTTCAAATTGGTCTGCCTCTATGCCCGCGGCGACTATCAGCTTGTGATCGATCACAGCGAAGCCTGGGAAAAAGACAAGGACTTCAAGGACGAACATCGAACGCAGAACGGCGTGGCCATCAAGTGGGAACAGGCACGTGCCTTCGAAGCATTGGGAGACAACCGCAACCTTCCGAAGTCGGAGGCCGAACGATATTGGAAGCTGGCTCAAAACTCGGCCCAGCAGGTCGCTCGGTTTCCCGGTGAATTCAAAGATCCGTCCACATCGATGATGCAGCGGATTCAGGTCAAACTGGGCGGCAAGGAACGCAAGCCCGAGACTTTCGTGGCGGCGTCCGATTTGGGAAGCAACGCCCTGAAAAATGCCGACAGTGCCAAGAAAGAACTGGATGGAGCGATCAAAGCTCAGCGACCGGAAGAAGCCGCTCGCTTTCGTCAGGACTGGAACAGCTCGCTGATGGAGGCATGGAAGTACTACGACATTGCAATGGGGCTGGTCAATCGGCGTGAAGATCCCAAAGTTGTGGCTTTGGCTCGAGTGCAGTTTTCGCGAGTCAACTTCTTCCTCAAACGCTATTACGACTCCGCGGTGCTGGCAGACCATGTTGCGCGAACGCATGTCGACGACGATGCCGGTCTGGGAGTCGAAGCGGGCTATCTGGCACTGGCGGCATTCCAGCAGATCTACGTTTCGGGTCGCGCGTCCGGCGATCAAAAAGCAGATGACATGCGGATGCTGATCAACGCCGCGAATCTGATCACGGATCGGTGGCCGCAAAGTGAACGAGCCAACGAGGCCCGCGCGTTGCTTGGCGACTTGTACGCGCGCAGTAACCGGCCGGCGGAAGCGGCGGAATGGTTCAGTAAAGTTCCATCGAGCGACGCCAATTATCCCAAAGCACAACTGGCGGCTGGTCGCGCGTACCTGATGGCATACGCTTCGGCCCCCACGCTCGCTCCAGATGCCCGTCCATCCACGGAAAAACTGGCCGAGTGGAAGTCGACCGCCGAAGCCTACCTGCGAAACGGCATCGAAAAAATGTCTTCCAAGTTGCCGGCAGAAGGCGTGATGCCACAGGAGTTACTCGAAGGCAAGATCGCCTTGGCCGAGTTGCTGACAAGCCTGGGGCGCGAAGCAGAAGGTCTTAAGTTATTGCAGGACGATCCACAATCCGTCACCAAAGCGATCGTTGTCCCTGACGAATCGCAGCGTCCAGACGGCGGCATTCAAGGGCGTAAGATCGCGATCGCCGTCAACAAACTGCTCTTGCGGACCTACATTGGTATGGGTCCGGAAAAGTTGAATGACGCACGTGCCACGATGACGAAACTCGAAGAGATTGTCGCTGGCGATGCCAGTTCCGATCTGACGGATTTGTACGTCGGATTGGGGAAGGGCCTTAAAGCAGAACTGGAACGGTTACGCACCAATGGCGAGACCGATCGCTTCGAAAAACTGATGCAGGCCTTTGAATCGTTCGTCGATGACATGTTTAAAAAGCAGGAAGGTCAGACTCTGGGGTCTCTCAGTTGGTTGGGTGAGCAGTATTTCGCGCTGGGCGAAATCTCGACTGACCGTGGCAAAACGGCGACCTGTTATGAACGTGCCTCAGCAGCCTACGATCGCATTCTGAAACGAGCTCAAACGGAACCGACGTTTGCGACGGCCGAACAGTTGCTGAACGTGAAGGTGCGACTGGTCCATTCCAACCGGATGAAAAAAGACTTCGAAGCGGCGGAACAGTTGCTGACGGAAGTGCTGAAGGAACGAGGCACCGAACTGAGGACTCAGGTTGAGGGTGCCTCGCTGTACCAGGACTGGGGCTCGAATGGTGAAACCAAAAAGTTCGCCATCGCCATCAATGGCAAAGCGGATGTCAAACTATGGGGCTGGGGCGGGATCGCCAAGCGCATTCAGCAGCAGAAGAATTTCTCGGAACGCCCTGAATTGATCGATAGCTTCCTGGATGCCCGGTACAACGTCTCGCTGTGCCGCTTCCGCAACGCTCAGGAATTGAAGGCCAAAGAAAAGCAGAAAGAACTGGACATCTGCGCGATGGAACTGGTCGGGTCGGCCTCCATGATGCGAGCCATCCCGGAAGAAAAACGCGACAAGTTGAATACGCTGTATCGAGACGTTCTGAAGGCTGCAGGTAAGACGCCCGTTGACCTGCCACGCATGGAAGAGAGCGCACTTGAAGCCCCCAAAGCAAATAGCGTGGCCGAGCCTGATCCCAAGGCGACGACACCCAAGGTCGAAACACCAGCAACTCCTCCGGAGACGACTCCGGCCGCGGCTTCGCCCGGCAACGAAACGCTCGTCATGGTGATCTTCGGGGCGCTGATTCTCGGAGGGGTTGGCGTGATCGGCTGGGTCGTCATGAAGAGCAACAAGCCCAAACCAAAAACGAAGGGCAAAACGAGTTCCACGACTTCCAAAGCTCCGCCGCTCACATTTGGCGGGGTCGCGGAAGAAGAGTCCGCGCCTCTGACGTTTTCGATCGGAGCCCCAACAACCGCGCCCAGACCTCGATCCAAGCCTGCCGCTCCAAAACAACCTGCTGCACCGGCCACCTCGACCAGAGAAGCTTCGTCTTCTACTGCGGCCACCGGCGCACCAAAGCCCGCTTCAAAACCTGCCGCACGACCGGCCGCTCGTCCAGACGGAACGACAGCACGCACGGAAGGAACTGCCACTCCAGCTCCGAAGCCACGCCCCAAACCGCCGACGCCGCCTGCGAACGAATAGACGCCTGGTCGGCTTGAACACAAACACCATCAGAACATTGCCGTTTCGAAAGACCTACTGATGACCATGATTGCTCAGCGACCGATTCTGACCGTGGCGATACTGTTCTCAATGACGACACTTGCGATGGCCAATGATGGCATCACGCGCAAAAGCGATGAGAAGAAGAAGCTGAGTGGCACGATCACCAGCATGACCAAAACCGAGCTGATCCTGAAGACCAGCAAAGGGGACGAGACAGTTCCGGCGAACGACATCGCGTTGATCGAATGGGACGGTGGCGGCCCCGAATTGAAGCTGGGATACACCGACGAAAACAACGGGAAATTCGACTCGGCGGCACAGCGGTTTAATAAAGCCAAGGAAACGGTCAAGTCGCCCAGCGATTTCCTGAAGGGAGAGATCGAGTATGGCCTGGCACGCATCGCCGGCAAACAGGCGCTCGAAGGAAGTGAGAAGCGTGATCAGGCGGTTAAAGGTCTGATGTCCGTGATCAAAGCCTACCCCGAACACGTTCGCTATTTTGAAACGGTGATGCTGTTGATTCAGGTCCAATTGGCAGGCAAAGACTACGCCGGGGCGCGGACCACAATCGAACTGTTGAAGAAAGCTCCGTGGAGCGACTATGCACTGGCCTCGCGGATTGCGTCGGGGCGAGTTTTGATGGACGAAGGGAAAACGACCGAAGCGATTGCCGAATTCGATGCCGCTGCAGTTGCTGCGACCGATTCACCTTCCGACCAATTGCGTAAGTACGAGGCGATGGTCGGTCAGGCACGAGGTTTGATCTCACAGACCAAATACGATGAGGCGGTCAAGGTGCTGGACGTGGTCTCGCAGAAGGTGGCAAAGGACGGTGAATCGGTTCAAGCCGAAGCGTACATGCTGCAAGGTCAGGCACTGCTGAGCCTGGGGCGACTGAAGGAAGCGATTCTCGCCTATCTGCATGTCGATCTGATCTACCCCCGTGAAGCCGATTACCACGCCGAATCGTTGTACCAGCTCAGTCAGCTGTGCAAACAAGATCAGCACGCCGAACGTGGCGACGAAGCCGCCGCCAAGTTGATCCAGTTGTACCCAAACAGCGAATGGCGAAAGAAACTGGCGGGAAAAGAGTAACGCACCGCGGATTTCGGACTGCTTGCCGAAGTTGCCGCGCGTTCAACTTGTTCGAGTCGTAGCGCGAAGACAGCACCGTTATCCGGACGGCTTCGAGTCAGTAAATCGACGTCCCCATGATCAATTCGAGTCACCGCGGTTCAACAAATCGGGCGGTAGTGCTACTGATTTTCATCAACAGTGCTGACGGTGTTGTCCGGCGGTGGTAATAGTTCCCCGGTACGCTCGATCAGTTTCTTCACTTGCTCCTGGCGAGTCGCCGCCGCGGCCATCGGTGCGTATTCTTCTTCCGTCAGACGTCGGCCGATGGTCCGCTCGACCGCGAACAAGCCAAACATGCGATTCACCGCCTGTGAATCGTTCAACATCTCTAGCAAGTGCGGCAATTCTTTTGCCCCGAGAGGCGATCGGGAATACGCCGTCGCTGCAATCAGTCTGATCACGGGAAAACGATGCTTCAGCCAGATTTCTCCCAGGGGCTCATCGATCTTGTCCTGATACTCGCGCAGCCACGAGAGATCGACTTTCTGCTTCTTGCCCCAGCCCTTGTTCAGTTCGGTGACCGTCCACCGAGCTGATTGATCGAGGTGGCACAGATTGCAGGCGTTCGGCGCGGCACGACTGAACATCGATTTCTCGGTCGGTGAACTGATGTGATGAGTCCGCACGGCATCCGCCAGACCTTGAACGATCTTCGGCATATGACAGTCGAGGCAATTAATCCCAGTCGTGGCCGAGTGCCGCGTATGGGCCAATCGTTGTTCCTCTTTACCATATTGTGAATGGCATTCGACGCACCGGTTGATGATTTGCGATGTCTCGAGCAGCCCGCCATGCTTTCGCGCCTGATGCGGGCTGTGGCAGTCGGTGCATTTCAACTGACTGCTGCACGCGCTCGAAGTCAGATCCAGCCCCTCGCGCGAATTCCAGGTCCCCGCCCCATTCGGATATTGCGAGATCTTGGCACAGTGACACTGGGAACACAGCGAATTGATGACGTACGCACTCTCCGTGGCGGCGGCCGTCGTGTTGGGGATGTCTCCGTGCACCTTCAACTCGGAGCTGGTCGGGACATAGCGGCTCTCGCGCCGGTTCACAACATGTTCCCGTCCCCCGAAGTGACAGCTTTCGCAACTGATGCCCAATGTGACGAGTTTGTCCGGTGTCGTGTGTCCCCATTTCGAGATGGTCGGTTTTCCGCCGATAACCTCCAGAGAGGACATGGGAAATCCAGTTCCTTCTCCGAACGCTACCCGGTGCTGGTAGGGATAGGTGTTGTGACAATAGATGCAGGTCTGGTTCCACTTCAGCGAACGGTGAATGCCATTCAGTGTCGTGGTTGCGGCATGCGGTTCGGACGGTTCAGGATTGCGGTCGCTGTCGAAATACAGTTCGGGCAACCAGGCACCGCGTTCCAGCCAATAACCGAAGGGCAGCTTGCCTTCGAACGAATAGACCGCATGCCCGGCTGGTTCCGGGCCTTGTGTCTGCACGCCGATATACATCTGTTCGATGGCAGAACCGACGGTTCGAGTGACCCGATAACGCCGAGCCAACCGGTCGCCTTCGAACAGCGACATGAAGTACTGCGAGTCTTCCTGGTCGAAGGTGACGTGTCCGGTTCCGTATTCAACTCGTTTCCCGGTGAAATCACCCAGGACTGATTCTGGCGACGCATCCTGATTCATCTTGCGATGCGGATGCTGCGACCACTGGTCAAACTCACGTGCATGGCACTTGGCGCAGGCCTGCGGTCCCAGGTAATCCTGCGGGTGAATATTGCTGTAATCGTCAGCCGCGGCCGCAGATCGAGAGACAATAGCCGTACCGCTCAGCCACCAGCCACCGACACCCAGTCCGGCACCGACTACGAAGACAATGGCAAGCAACTTCCACTTCAGCACGGTGGCCTGTTTTCACAACAGAGAGCAGAACGAGAGGGGTGAACCAGAATCACCCCGACAGGGCCGGAAAAACGAGCATATCGCTGCAAAACAGGTCGGTCAATTGGGTATCTCGGAGTGGGGTACCAGTGCCTCGGTGGGCAACGTGGCTGTGGATCTCTCAGTCGGTTTCGTACAATGTGAGCAAGCTCATCGACACTGTATTCCCCCTCGCCTTGTATTCATGACGCGTTCAAATCGCTGAATCACTTCGAGGTCTATCCAATGCGAATGCGATTCTGGCTGGCAGATCTGTCGTGGAGAATCGCCAATCCACGAGTTCGACCCCTTCATCGCGGTCGGCTGTTACCAGCCTCATCAGCGATCGTCGAACCGCTAGAGTCGCGACGCCTGCTGTCGATGGCTCCAGTTGGAATCGAAACGCAAGTCAATTCTTTTACGACGAGCGATCAAAAGGAATCGGCCATCGCGATCGATGCAGCCGGTGACTACGTCGTCGTCTGGCAAAGCACGGGCCAAGACGGCAGTGGTTTTGGAGTTTTCGCTCAGCGGTATAACGCTGCGGGGTTGGCTCAAGGCGGTGAGTTCCAGGTCAATACATTCACGACCAGCGATCAAGGGTCGCCTGCGATCGGGATGGACGACTTGGGAAACTTTGTCATCGCCTGGCAAAGCTTTAGTCAGGATGGAAGCAGCAACAGTATCTTTGCGAAGCGTTACAACGCGGCCGGGGCAGTGCAGGGGGCTGAGTTCCAGGTCAACACGTTTACAACCAGTTCACAGAAAAGTCCGTCGGTGGCGATGAATTCCACAGGGAGTTTTGTCATTGCCTGGCAAAGCAGCGGGCAGGACGGAGATTCTTATGGAATCTACGCCCAGCGCTACAATGCGGCGGGAACGTCGCAAGGTGCTGAATTCCAAGTCAACACGTTCACGACCAACTCTCAAGCGTCGCCGTCGGTGTCCATGGATACGGCTGGCGATTTTGTCGTCACGTGGCAAAGCTTTGGCCAGGACGGCAACAGCAACGGCATCTTCGCTCAACGGTACAACTCCACTGGCGCCACGGTGGGTTCCGAGTTCATGGTGAATACGTTTACGACGGGAAATCAACAATCGCCGTCGGTTGGAATGACGACCAACGGCGATTTTCTAATCGCCTGGCAAAGTGCCAACCAGGATGGAAATAGCGATGGAATCTTTGCCCAATACTTTTCCGTCTCGGGTAACGCGAACGGATCCGAGTATCGCGTGAATACTTTTACAACGGGTGCGCAAGCGGCACCTGTTGTCGCGCCGAATGACTTTGGAGAATTCGTCGTCGCATGGCATAGCCTTGGGCAGGACGGAAGCAGTGATGGCATCTATGCCCAGCACATCGAGCTCGGAGGCTTCTTGCGGGGGACAGGATTTCACATCAACAGCTTTACAACCGGATCTCAAAACACCGCATCGGTCGCGATGAATGTCGCGGGGGATCTCGTGGCCGCGTGGTCAAGCCTGCTTCAGGATGGAAGCGCCAGTGGTGTCTACTCTCAGCGATTTCACACCACGATTGGTCCGGTTGTCACGTCGGTTCAAGCAGGAGATGTTCCGACGGTGGTGAAAAACGGAGACGTCTTGACGGCAGTCATCAGTTCGCTGACGGTCAGTTTTACCGACGATCTGCGAGTTGATCCGCTGAATGCGAGTAGCGTCACCAATCGCTCGAATTGGCGTCTGGTGCGCTATGGGGCGGATGTCAGCAATCTGATTTCGGGAATCACCTTCGGACTCAATCCAGCTCAGGATCGCTTTGATGCAGTCGTTTCGTTATCTCAACCGCTGGATGATGGCGTTTATCAACTGGTGGCGCGACAGCTGATTCACGACGCACCACAGAACCGAGGTCTGGATGGTGAAGGAGATCGAGTGACCGGTGGGGATTTCCGCCGGAACTTTGCGGTGGGGATCACGCCGCAGCCCGCTGGCTCGGAAACACGTATCAATACCTTCACGACAGGTGCGCAAGCGGACGCCGCCATCGCCATGGACGCGGCAGGCGACTATGTCATCGTTTGGCATAGTGCTGGACAGGATGGAAGCGGAGAGGGCGTCTACGCACAACTGTTCAGCGCGGCAGGGACTGCTCAAGGCCCCGAGTTTCGGGTCAATACTTTTACAACCGGCGATCAGACGAAGCCTGTGGTTGCGATGGACGCGACAGGCGATTTTGTCGTGGCCTGGCAGAGTGATGCCCAGGACGGCAATTTACTCGGAGTATTTGCCCAACGTTTCAATGCGAAAGGGGCCGTCCAAGGGGCCGAATTTCAAGTCAACACATTTACAACAAACGCTCAATTCGCCCCATCAATTGCCGCGGATGCCGCAGGAAATTTTGTGGTTGCGTGGGTCTCGACCGGCCAGGATCTCGATAGCAAAGGAGTCTACGCAAAGCGATTCAATGCGGCGGGCATACCGCTCAGCGGTGATATCAGAGTAAATACATTTACGACAGACGCACAAAACGTTCCGGCGATCGGGATGAATGCGGATGGCGATTTCGTCGTTGCCTGGTCAAGTTACAATCAGGACGGCAACTCATACGGCGTCTATGCGCAGCGTTTCGATGCGGCCGGGGCCAGTCACGGACTCGAATTCCGAGTCAACACCGTCACAACGAGCCCGCAGGCCGTCCCCGCAGTCGCGATGGACTCGGCGGGCGATTTCGTCATCGCCTGGCAGAGCCGAGCTCAGGACGGCTCTGGATACGGCATTTTCGCACAGCGTTTCAATGCTGCTGGTACGGCACAGGACGGCGAATTTCGTGTCAATTCCAACACGATCTCGGACCAGACCCAGCCCGCAGTCGCCATGGACTCTGCCGGCGATTTTGTGATTACCTGGCAAAGCAACTATCAGGATGGAGATGGTTTCGGCATCATCGGTCGGCGTTATAACTCTCTCGGTGTCACTCAAGGTGACGAATTCCAGGTTAACACCTTTACGACCGGCTTCCAGCGACTGCCTGCAATCGCCATGGTCTCGTCGGGTGATCTCGTCGTTGCCTGGAGCAGCCTTTCACAAGATGGCAGCAACTATGGAGTTTATGCCCAACGCTACCAAGGTGAAGTCGCACCATTTCTGCCGCATATCGAGGACACGCCGCTCGCAGCGACAGCATCCCTCTTTACGCCCGTCACGACTGCTCTGCTGGTCTTTGACCAGGACTCGGACAACCTGACCGGCGCGACGGTCCAGATTGCGGACGGCTACCGAAAGGGCGAAGACGTCCTGAAGTTTACGAATACCGCGAAGATCACAGGGGTCTTCGATACGACCAGTGGAACCCTGAAACTGACTGGAATCGATTCCGTCTCAAATTATCGGTCCGCCTTGCGCAGTGTCACTTACCACAACTCCAGCGCGATACCGAATACCGCGGTGACCCGCACAATCGACATTCAGGTCACCGACGGGTTTGTCACAAGCAACGTCCTGTCGCGAGACCTGACCGTGCTGGCGAGTAGTACGCCACCGGTGGTTTCCGGTGTCAGCGGGACGGGAACTTACTTCGAAAATGCAGCTCCATTGCTGCTCGCCCCGGGCCTGACAATCAGCGACGTCGACAGTGTCAACCTGGCCAGCGCGACGGTGACAATTACCGGGTGGCAGGCCGAAGATCGTTTGAACTTCAATAATATCTTTGCTCTGGGACACACATTTATTCAGGATCTCCCCGCGCACACGGCCACATTTATTATCGCAGGGGTCAATTCGATCGATCACTATCAGACTCTGTTACGATCCGTCGTGTATTCGAACGTCAGCGACAATCCGATTACGACGGCCCGGATTGCTTCGATTGTGGTGAATGACGGCTTGTCGAATAGCAATTCCGTCGTCCGAAACACCGTCGTCAGTCCGGTGAATGATCCGCCATTGCTGTCGGCGATCGAAACTGGGCCGTTGACCTACAAGGCGAATGATCCGGCATTTCCGCCGCAAGCCATTTCAGCCACGTTGCTGGTAAGCGAACCGGACAGCAACAACCTGACCAAAGCGACGGTTCAGATTACGGTCGGATACCAGAACGACGCGAACGGTCACGATCTGCTTTCGTTCACCAACCAGCTAGGCATCACAGGCTCATTCAATGCGGCCACAGGCACGTTGACGCTGACCGGAACCAGCGGCGTCGGCAATTACCGAACCGCCTTGCGAACCGTGACCTTCAGTTCCTCGGGTTCGTCTGTCAGTTCCGCAACAAGAACATTGTCGATTATCGGGACGGACGACTTCGGTGTCCCTGCCAACAGCGCGCCAATCACGCGTAACGTCAACGTCGCGACGACCAATCTACCGCCAGGTCTGGCTGGGATTCCGGTCGCTGCGCTGGCCTATGTTCGGGGCGCGGCCGCAGCCATCGTTGCTCCTGCTGCAATCGTGCTCGATCTCGACAGCATCAACCTGGCAGGCGCCACATTCCAGATCACAGCGAACTATCAGAATGGACAGGATGTCCTGAACTTCACGCCGGGATTCGGAGTTACGGGGTCATTCAACTCAGCGACAGGAACATTAACGCTGTCCGGGATCACTTCGATCGCAAATTATCAGACGCTGATCCGATCAGTGACCTACAAGACCAATACAGCAGGTGCCAGTACTCTGACGAGGACGATCAGCAGCATCATCAACGACGGGTTAGATCTGAGCAACGCCGTTTCACGCAATGTCACACTGACTTAGCCTCTTCGCCTTTAAACGTAAAAGGGTGTCCCAAGATTAGTCTGTCAAAGAACGAACTGATCACCGGTGCCTTTCCCCATGAGTGATTCGGTCGTTTCCGCCCCACCCGAACACCCATCCTATTTTGCCTTGTTTGCCTGTTTCGGCTAGCAAGCCGAACCGTTGCCATTTAGAATCCGGCGGAAGGACGGATGCTTCCTGAATCTGATCTGACGCCTCGTCATGGTCCGATTCCTGACGCGATGAACGGAACATCGCCCGCCCAAAAGGATTGACTCAAGTGAAGGAGATCACGATGAACCAAACCGTTATTCGCGGTCGCTGGTGGTGTTTGGTTCTGGCGCTGATGGTGGGATGGATGTCACTGGGCGCGACGTGCTCGGTTCTCAGGGCCGAGGATCAATTGGAAAAGTCCAATCCCTCCGACATCAAGATCGGACCGGACGGCAAGCTGATCGAGGCCAAGAAAGTCCCTGGATCGTTCCTGACCTGGATGATTCGAACCTCGGGCATCTTTGGTTTTCTGATCATTCTGGTGTCGTTCGCAATGCTGGCGATCATCATGACGATCGCGTTGCAATTGCGTCGCGATAACTATCTTCCTGCCTCCGTCATCGAAGAGTTTGAGCAACAAGTCCTGGCCAAAGATTACCAGGGCGCATTCGAGACCGCCAAAAGCAGCGATTCCTTCATCGGGCGGATCCTGGCCGCTGGCATGGGCCACCTGGGCGTCAGCTACGAAGAAGCGATCGAGCAAATGCAGCAGGTGGGCGAAGATGAAACGATGACGATGGAGCACAAGATTGGCTACCTCGCCTTGATCGGTTCGATCGCTCCGATGCTGGGGTTGCTCGGTACGGTGCAGGGGATGGCGCTCTGTTTTCAAGAGATTGCCAGTTCGACGGCACCCAAGCCATCGGAACTTGCGGACGGAATCGGAACGGCTCTTTTCACCACTCTCGAAGGGTTGGTCGTGGCGATTCCGGCGATCATCTTTTACTCACTCTACAAGAATCGATTGGCTCGTTTCCTGATGGAATGCGGTTTCGTGGCCGAGAACCTGATGAAGAATTTCAAGGGGATCACTCGCCAGGCACCCAGCCGAACAGGTGGTGCGGCTCCCGTCACCGCCTTAGGTGCAAAGCGGACGGATTAGAGCGTGATGCACGCACGAGTCGCGTTGAAACATGGTTGAAACGCTTTCGTTTCAGGCTGGCAGGACGCCCAACCTAATTTCGATGTGTTCTTATTCGTGGTCTACGGCGAATGCGATCTGCGAGAAGACCGCGCGTGCCCTTGGGAACAGGGAGATCGAACATGAAACTGCGAAAGAGCGATATGGGGTTCACTGAGCCCGACATGACGCCCATGGTCGATATCGTCTTTCAGCTCATGATGTTTTTCATGATCGCAATCAACTTCGAAAACACCAAAGCAGATGAACGACTCAAATTGCCCAAAGACGCGCTGGCCAAACCACCGACCGTCAGGCCCGAACATGAATTACTCTTGAACTACGGGTATCGGCGCGATGCGAATGGCTCTCGAGTGAAATCCGTTCCCGAAATCTTCTACAACGAACGATATCTCGAAGTGTTCGAAATCAGCCCGGCTCTGGAACAAGAACGCCGAGTGATGGAACGCGTTCACGGCAAGGAAGTCATCAAAGACGTGACGGTACTGATTCGAGCTGACGCCGAAATACCGACCGGGCTAGTTCAGGAATTGATCCGCCGGAGTCAGGATGTGGGCTTTTCGAAATTCTCATTGCGAGCCACGTCGGAGGAACTTTAGATGAAGCTACGCACTCGGACGAGCGCGCCATCCAAGGTTGAAGTCCCGATGGCGCCTATGATCGATGTCATTTTTCTGTTGCTGATCTTCTTCATGTTGAACCTGAAGATCTTCACGCCGGAAAGCAACTACAGCGTCAATATGCCAATCAGCGGTCCGTCGGCTCAAGTCGATCAGCATTTGCCCGAAATCAAAGTCACTCTGCGGTCAGATCGCGATGGCAACCTGACCGAAGTTGCCTTGGGGTCCAAAAATCTTGGCAATACAGATGCCGCGTTTGAGCGTTTGAATCGTGAAATTCTGGCGATCATCGGTCGTCCCGGAAATCCACTGACGAAAGAAGTCGAAGTCGAAATCGACGCCGATTACGAGACGCAATACAAGTACGTGGTTCGAGCGATCTCGAAGTGCACGGGCCGGTTCGATCCCGAATCAAAACAGATCGCCCGCTATGTGGAAAAAATCAAGTTCGCTCCGCCCCATAAGCCTAAGGCATAAAACGATTTGAACCGCATTTGAGGCCTCACAAAGATGGACTGACGGACAACTTCGAGCAGAGTGATCAATCTTCTGAACCATCACCTCCGCGGTCTTTCAACCACTTTTCAGCCGATCGGACGTTCGACGTTTCTTCACGACTCGTCAGATCCTCCGATTGCGACGGCAATCTTTTTAAAACCGTAGGGCGGACCCTAAGCCTGTTGATCCGGATCTTGATTTGGTTCGTTCTTGCCAGCGAAGAAAAAGTGGTACGAGAAGAATCAAGTTAAGCTCTTTTGCTGACGCGACCTGCGGATTCCAGGCGGGCTGTGTCGCAGTGGAAATCGAGATGGATTTCCGTTTGCAAGCCGGTCGTTTCAGCGAAGAAATTCCGGAGTTGAAACATGACAGTCCACGCTCCTCAACTGGCCAACAACCTGACAGCCGAACAACGACAGATTTGGAACAAGCTCACGGCGTTCTCATTCGATCGCGAGTCGGCACAAAAACCGTTCTCTGTCCGGCTGGCGACCGAACAGGGGTGGTCCGAGTCGTACACGAGCCAAATCCTCGAAGAATACCGTCGGTTCGTATTTCTGACGGTCAGTGCCGGACATGTCGTTTGTCCTTCTGAAGATGTCGATGCCGCCTGGCACCAGCACCTGACATACACTCGATCCTATTGGAACGACCTGTGCCGTGACGTGTTGGGCAAGCCGCTGCATCACGATCCAACGGCTGGTGGACCAGAACAACATCGCCTGCACTGGGACATGTATCGGCAGACCCTGCTCAGTTATCACCGGATTTTCGGGACAGAACCTCCCCGTGATATCTGGCCACTCACCTTCGATCGATTCGATCCTCAGTCGCAACCACGGACGGTCAACCAACGCGACCACTGGATCGTCCGCAAACCAGGTTGGTGGCCGCGCCGGCTGACGCGGCGTGGTGTCGCGCTCAGCGTGCTGCCTCTGGCGGCGTTCGGCCTGGGGCCGTTCGATCTGGCGGGACCGCAGTTTCTGGTGCTGTTTCTGATTGTCTATCTGGTTTGTCTGTTCGGCTGCATTCTTTATCGCCGGCAGATGCGCGACGTGCCTGTGACCTCCGATCGCGAATTGACGGCGGACGAAGTGGCCTGTCTGTCATTCGGACGGCCCGCCGCTGTGAATGCCACTGTCGCCGGAATGTTGCATGAGAATCAATTGTCGACAGTCAGTCACAAAGGCTTCTTCGGGTACACCAACGGACTGCGCGTTCAGTTCATACCTGGACCGGTTGAGCCTGCAGTAGACCGAATCCTCGCGACATCCACCTATCAGGCGGCGAAAGAGCAGCCGCGAACATTGATCGAACTACAAAAGGCCGCTGAGGAGAAAACTGCAGCGATCGACGCCCGATTGGTTGAGGACGGTTACCTGATCGACGCCGATCGAAGCTGGTCCATTCGAATCAGGAGTGGACTGGTCATGATGGCCGTGTTCGGACTGGGCGTCATCAAGATCATTGTCGGTGTCAGCCGCGACAAGCCGATTCTGATCCTGGTGTTCGGCTGTATCGGGGTCGCACTGACGGCCATCATCATGTCAGCCGGGCTTCGACGGTCTCTGGCCGGTGATCGATTGATCGACGCATTGAAGACACAACACGACGATTTGAAATCGAAGGTCGACTATGCAGGATTGTCGGGCAGCCAGGTCATCCTTGGCGCGGCTCTGTTCGGAGTCGGGGCGGTCGAGGGGGCGACGTTTGAAGACCTGAAGCACGCCTGGCAATCGACCGCTCAACGTGGTTCCGGCAACTTCGGATCAAGTGGTTCCGGCTGTACCGGTGGGGGTGGGTCTGGTTGCAGTGGCACCGGGTGTGGTGGTGGTGGTGGTCATGGAGGCGGGGGAGGTTGCGGCGGAGGTGGTGGTTGTGGAGGCGGCGGCTGCGGTGGCTGTGGTGGCGGTTGAACGGCAAAGTCTCACTCAGTATCTGTGTTGCATCCCGTTAATTGAAGAAAGTAGGACTTTGCCGCGGACCCGTTCATCTGCCACCTTAGGGGACCATGTACTCGACACCGTTACTTCCTTGACGGGTCTCACTTGCAGGCCGGGTCGATCTTTCTAAAGATGACGATTCCCGTGGGTCATCATCCTTGGACTTCAGGAATCGCCCTAGATGATTCGTTGCCTGTCGATCGCGCTACTGATGTCGATTTTGATTCGCGTTCAGTCATCAATTGCTCAGGAACCGGCCGAAGCCGAGGTTGAACAGATTCGAGCACGCCTGGAACAGCTGAATGAGCGAATGGTTTCTCTGAAACGCGGTCGAGACGACCTCGGTTCGCTGGCGGATGTCGAGATCTTCGCCAAGGCAGCCGATTGGACCTTGCGGCATCGTGAGTATTTTGAGAAGGGATCAGTCCAATGGACCGTGTCAGCCCTCGAGACGGGACTTCGCCGCGTCGAAGAATTCAAGTCCGGGAAGACGCCATGGTTTCCACGAACTGGCTCGACGGTCCTCGGTTACCATTCGACCGTCGACGGATCCGTCCAGCCGTACGCCGTCACGCTACCGACAGGATACGATCCCACTGCCTCACAGCGTTGGCCGCTGCATGTCGAACTCCATGGCCGCAACGATAAATTGACCGAAGTGCGGTTCATCTCTCAACACGAGGGAAAGACGCCGAAGCAGGAATCAGCCTGGATTCAACTCGACGTTTTCGGGCGAACCAACAACGCCTATCGCTGGGCCGGCGAAGCCGATGTGTTTGAAGCGATGACGGCATTGATGCGACGAGTCCGCATCGACGAAAGCCGAATCACACTGCGCGGTTTCTCGATGGGCGGCGCGGGTGCCTGGCACCTCGGACTACACCATCCATCGTTGTGGTCTTCTGTCGGGGCAGGTGCCGGATTTGTCGAGACGGTACATCACACGAATCTGAAAGAGCCTTTGGCGCCACTCCATGACAAGTTGACCCGGATCTACGACGCCCAGGGTTACGCACTGAACGCGTTCGATGTACCGACCATCGGGTATGGCGGAGAACTTGATGCGCAACTGTTTGCTGGCCAAACAATGCATGCCAAGGGTGAAGAACTGGGTGTGCCGATCCCGTTGTTGATCGGCCCCAAGACGGCTCATCAATGGCATCCGGAGAGCCTGAAGGAGTTCATGGCGTTCCACGCAAGGCACACGGTGCAAGGACGACTTCCTTATCCTGCACCCGCCAAACTCAAGTTCATTACCTACACCTTGAAGTACAACAAGTGCGAATGGCTCACGATCGAAGAACAGATCGTCCCTTATGAACCGACACGCATCGACGCCGAGGTCGATGCGTCGACCGAGACACTGAATATCACAACGACAAATGCCTCGGTGTTGCAGATCATGCGTGATTTGGCCGAATTCGTCGTGATTGATGGAGGCAAGCCACTCCCGTTGAGCAAAGCGGCGGGAAATCTACTTCCGGGTGTCTATTTTGAAAGACAGCCAGACGGATGGATCGCCTGGGACTATGAGCGGTCTCACAAGTATGCAGCGCACGACAACAGCGGTGACGAACCGCGTAAGCGTCACGAGTTGCAAGGTCCCATCGACGATGCCTTCATGCAGTCGTTCGTCTGCGTCGCACCAACCGGCAAACCTTGGTCTGTCGAACAGACCGAATGGGCAAAGTGGACGTTACAACGGTTCGCTCGCGAGTTCGATCAGCGCCTGCGGGGTCAGGTGCGTCTGGTCAACGACACGCAAGTCACCGATGAACTGATCGAATCGCACAATCTGATTCTGTTCGGCGATCCTGGTTCGAACGCCGTGCTGGCCAAGATTGTCGACAAACTGCCATGTCAGTGGACGCGCGACCAATTCGAATTGCAGGGGGTGGCCTACAAATCGTCGGAACATGGGTTGGCGATGATCTATCCGAATCCGCTGAACCCGCGAAAGTACGTCGTCATCAATTCCGGCCACACGTTTCACGAGCCGGAATTCCGTGCCTCAAATGCAACCCTGTACCCTCGTTTGGGCGATATTGCGGTTTTGAAGTTTGTATCTCAAGCCGATGGAGGGTACGGTGAAACAGTCTTGTTCGCCGACATCTTCGACGCGCGATGGAAGTTAAGCGAACGAGAAGGGCGGTAGGCCGCGTCAGCATGGCAGAGCGGCCGGACGAGATCACGTTGCATTCGTTCCTGTTTCGGCGAGGACAAATTCGTGCCACGTTCCGCATGGTCAATTCTGATTGCGGTGCTGCTGCTCGTCGCGCCCGGGCATGTTCGAGGTTTTGGGCCTCAATTGATCGATCCGCTGCGGTTCAATGAAACCAATGCCATCGGCCCGGTCCTGATCGATGCGACAACCGCGTACTGCTTCTGGCCGAAATGGGTCGTGAAAGAATCGGCGGTGACGGCGGTCGAACTCGAAACCGGAAGGTTGCTATGGAGCCGGCCCGCGAACCTGGCACTTCCTCTCACCTATAAGCTGGAAGAAGGCTGGTTGCTGTTCGAATCGACCGGTGGAGAAAAGATTGCGGAAAACCGCACATCGGGATCACGTACTTTTCACCTGGTGAATTGCGAAACAGGGACCGAACATGTCTTCTCGCACGACCCTTCAATCAACGCCAGCGTCGATCGACCGCGCGCGTGCGGCGACCGTTGCCTGACGCCGCAGGGACTGGTCGTCCGATGCTCTGATGGCAGCAAGGTCGGCGATCTGGGGCCAGGCGAGCATCGGACGGTCATTGACGGCGATCACCTGTTCGTCGTGACTCTGTTGGCCGACGAATCGAACCTGTATTACCAGCAACGACTGCTGCGACGATTCCAACTGGAAACGATGCAGGTCGACAAACAATTGGAACTGCCGCTGGAAGAATCGTGGCGCATGATGGCGGCTCGCGGCGATTGCGTCATTGGCCGTTGTAATTCCGAAGACCGCGAAGGCTATTTGGTTGGCTTTGACATCGCCGGCAATCGTGAATTGTGGCGCCTGGACTGCCCCAAAGCCGTTCGGACGACACCCAACTTTTGGGAGGGCGAATCGACCTTGGTCCTGGCGATGGGTGTCCACGGTGCCATTCGTCCGATTCAAATCGATGTGACAGAGGGAATGATGCGACCCAATCATGATTGGCAAGATCCGCGCTTGATGCTGTCGTGGCACCAGGAAGGCGGTCTTTACCCCGACTTTGTCGCGGCCAATTCCGATCTAATTATTGGTCGCTGGCGTTTTGTCCAATTGACCTGTATCGATTCCCGCAGCGGTCATTTAATTTGGAACCAGTTCAACTCCGAACACATGATCAACCGTGTTTTCTGTTGCGATGACCGATTGAGCGATTACCTGGTTGTCGAAACGCCGCATGGCATCGACATTCTCTCAACCGCGACCGGAGAACGACGGTCGATCAAACCGGATCAGATCGGACTGAAACCTCGTCCACATATCACTCATCAAGAGGAACAGGACGATGACACAGCGTTGCTCATCAATCCATCCTCTGAGCGGCTGTGGGATCTTGGATTGATGTGGGCACCGATGATTCCGGTGGCCGCCTGGTTGATCTGGTCTCTGTTTCGGAGACCTCGTTCTCCCGAAAGAACTCAGCGAAAGTTGGTGTAACGCATCCAAACAGGTGCATGAATCGGGTGGAAACGCTTAGAATTGAGTTCCCAACGATTCCGTTACGCCACCGTTGAGAGAGGCTCCATGCGACTGCTTGTGACATTGCTCATCGTGCTGACCTGCCGCGTCGGCGTCGCGGACGACTATTGGAATCAGTTTCGCGGACCGCACACTGACGGCACAACCACGGAAACAGGTCTGCCGGTCACATTTGGCGACGATTCACCCGAAATCGTCTGGAAAACGCCGGTACCCGGTCGCGCCTGGTCCAGTCCCGTCATCTGGGGAAATCAGATATGGCTGACGAATGCGCCAGAAATCCAGAACACGACACCCGAGAAACCCAAGCTCGACAAGCCGCTGATCATGTCGGCCGTGTGCGTCGATCTGGAGACCGGCAAGGTCATTCATGATCTGAACCTGTTTGACGTCGACACGCCACAGTTCACACATGCCACGAACAGTTACGGTTCTTGCACCCCCTACATCGAAGCAGGGCGCGTCTACATTCACTTTGGTGCCTACGGTACTGCGTGTCTGGATACCAGCACGGGAAAGAAGATCTGGGAACGACGTGATATCGAGTGCAATCATTGGCGAGGACCGGGATCGTCACCAATCGTCTACGGCAATCTGCTGTATCTGACGTTTGACGGCTACGATCAACAATTCATCATGGCGCTCGACAAGAATACAGGTGACACGATCTGGCGGTCTGATCGCAATATCGATTTCGGCACAAACGACGGCGATGCGAAGAAGGGATATTCGACGCCGATCTTGATCCAATCGAAGGGACGCGAAATGTTGATCAGTCCCTTCGCAGCAGCGACGATCGCGTACGATCCGAAATCAGGCAAACCGATCTGGACGGTCCGTCATGGGGGAATGAACGCCGCGGGGCGACCTCTGTTCGGTAACGGCCTGGTCTATATCAACACGGCCGATGGTCCTAACCCGCTGGTCGCCGTGCCACCGGACGGAGATGGAGACATCACCAGCCAGATTGCCTGGCGTAGCAACAAGGCGATTCCCAAGCGTCCCTCCGAAATCCTACTCGGCGATTTGATGTTCATGATGAACGATGGCGGTGTCGCCTCTTGCGTCGATGCCACGACCGGCAAAGAAATCTGGACCAAACGATTTGGTGGCGACTATTGGGCCTCACCGCTGTGTGCCGAAGGACGGATCTATTGTTTCTCGCAGTCTGGCGCGATTCCAATTTTCAACGCCGCACGCGAATACGAATTGGTTGCTGAGAACAAGCTGGGCGACGGGTTTATCGCGTCACCGGCCGTCGCGGGAAAATCGCTGATCTTGCGATCCAAGTCGCATCTCTACAAGGTGCAAAACGTGGCGAGAAGTGATCAGTGATCCACTTGTATTGCCCTGGATGCACTTCCGCCGAGCTTCTCCGATCTCGTACGAGATCCATTAATAAGATGTGTTTATGAACTCGTACGATCCGCATCGTTGGACCAGTCATCTGTTCGATATTGAAGGGTCAATGGTCCGCGAGATTCTGGTGCGGGTCAGTGTCAGTGTGATCTGGGCGGCAGTCGTCGTCGCCTTGGTTCTCTACGAACCCGAATACTTCCGCAGTTTCGCAATCCCCTCGACCGCGCACGCTCTGGTCGGAACGGCCCTGGGGCTGCTACTGGTGTTTCGTACCAATTCGTCCTACGACCGTTTCTGGGAAGGTCGCAAACAGTGGGGTGGTATTGTCAACGAATGCCGCAATCTGGCGCGTCAAACCAGCGTGTGGCTTGCCAACGATCCAAAACTGGCCCAGGACATCATCGATTGGACGATTGCGTTTCCGTTCGCCACGATGCAGCGGTTACGCAAGGGGTCAGGCATCGGTACCCCGTTCCACCACCTGTCGTCGGAGGAAGTCACTCAAGTCAACGCGTCGCAAAACTCGCCGCTTGCGATTGCACGAATCATCACCGCTCGTATTCTGGCCGCGCACCAGGGTGACCTAATCGATGGACGGCAAATGATGATGCTCGATCAAAACGTCCAACTGCTGGTCGATTATCTCGGAGCGTGCGATCGCATACGAGCGACGCCGTTGCCGTTTGCCTACACGGTGCACCTGCGCCGAGTGTTGATCGTCTATTGCCTGTCGCTGCCGCTGGCGCTGATTCGTGATTACGGTTGGGGAACAGTACCCACAACGATGCTGATCTCTTACAGCCTGTTCGGCATCGAAGAGATCGGCGTTGAAATTGAAGATCCGTTCGGTCTCACGGCCAACGACTTGCCGCTCGAATCGATCTGCGATGGCATCCAAAGCCAACTCGCCGAAATCCGCGACACACTCAGCCCTGTTACTAATACAGTGTCATAGTCGCACACCATTGTCAATCTTATGAGGAGTGATTCGATGCTGTGGTTGACTATGCTGGTCTTGTCGGGCGCGCCGCTCGACGCTGCTGATCAAAAGCAATTATTCATCGATCGTCGATTCATCTCCGACAGCGAACGAGTTGAATTGCGGATGAACCCGGCTCAGAAACTGGGGCTGATCGTCGATAGTGATGGCAAGCCATTTCAAGGCCATGTCAGCCATGTGATTCAAGACCAGGGCAAGATCCGCCTGTACCTGGGTTCCGACAGTGTCGAGATCCTCGAGAGTTCAGATGCAACCCATTTTCAGCGGACGGGAACGCGCATCGGGCAGGGGACCTTCAGCACGATCTTTGTCGATCCGCACGACCAACCCGAACGGCGATACAAGCTATTCCATCAGGAATTCTCGGAACCGTTCGATCCCACCAAACATGGAGTCTTCGCGTCGTATTCCGCAGACGGCATCCATTTCACGAGAGTCGGTCGAGTGTTGCCGTTCTTCACCGACAATCCGACAATCGTGTATTGGGACGCGCGGCTGAGGAAGTATGTCATCTTCACTCGCGCCTTCGACTACAACTCGGAAAAGCAACGACGTATTGGACGGATTGAGACAGACGATCCATTGAAGCCCTGGCCGTATCGCAAGACTGATCACGATCGCATGTTCATGGGACTGGACAATGTCGATGTTGTCCTGTCGCCCGACGCGGACGACGATCCGCATTCCGACATCTATTACAACGCCGCATCGATCTATCCCTGGGCGGCGGATACTTACCTGATGTTCACGGCGCAGTTCCGCCATTTTTCGCCCAATCGCAATCCATTCATCCGGCCCCGTGTCCCAGGACAATGGGAAGATTTTGGCATGCTGGAAGTGCAAATGGCCGTCAGCCGGGATGGAATTCACTGGGATCGACCGAGCCATGAGCCGTATTTTCCGACGGGGCTGGCCGACGAATGGGACCGGTGGTACGCCGTCATGGGGCCCGGAATCATCCGGCGAGGGAATTATCTGTATCAGTATTACAATTCGAGCGGTCGGCTGCACGATTCAGTCGTCTTGCGACCAGAGTACGACGATTCGGCCAAACAAGTGGGTGGAATCGGCGTGGTCCGCCAGCGGCTTGACGGCTTTGTTTCGGCCGACGCAGATCAACGGGGCGGCTACCTGCGAACCCCAGTGATGACCTTCAACGGACAATGTCTGCGTCTGAATATCGACACGGGTTCGATGGGCACGGCGTTTGTCGAAATTCAGGACGTCGATGGCAAACCGATCCCCGGCTTTTCACTGGCCGAGTGCGAAGAAATCGGCGGCAACTTCATCGATCAACGCGTGTATTGGAAGGGAAAGAGTGATCTGTCAGTTCTGGCAGGCAAGCCCATTCGACTGCGCATCAACTTGAATCGAGCCAAGTTGTATGCATTTCAGTTTATCGCCGATTGAGCGGCCATTTTTGTAGCTCAATGCTATCAGCTCAAGATGTCCTTGATGACATGCCCGTGGACATCGGTCAGACGCATGTCTCGGCCGCCGAAACGAAACGTTTGACGCGTGTGATCGACACCCAGCAAGTGCAACATCGTCGCATGCATGTCGTGGACTTCGACTTTGTTTTCGACGGCACGATAGCCGAACTCGTCCGTTGCTCCATAGATCGTGCCGCCTTTGGTTCCGCCACCAGCCATCCAGATCGTGAAACCGTACGGATTGTGATCGCGCCCGTCGCTGCCCTGAGCGAACGGAGTCCGACCAAACTCGCCACACCAGACCAGTAGTGTCTCTTCCAACAGCCCACGTTGTTTCAGATCCTGGATCAAGGCGGCGATCGGCTTATCTACGGAACGAGCGTTCTTGTTATGACCGTCGAGCAAGTTGGCGTGCTGATCCCACCGGTCGCCGTTTCCAGCCGGACAGGTCAGTTCGATGAAACGTACCCCTCGCTCGACCATTCGTCGCGCGACCAGGCACAGACGGCCATAAATGCGCGTGTTCGCGAAATCATCGTTGATTCCGTACGCGTTTTGCGTCGCCATCGATTCTTCACGCAGATCCATCAGGGCCGGTACGGCCGTCTGCATCCGTGCCGCCAGTTCGTAATTCGCGATGGCCGATTCGAGCGCGTCGACCGAGCCCAATTGTTCGAGCCGCTTTTGATCAAGGCGTCGCATCAGGGCTAGCTTGGAATCTTGCAATTCGCGTGACTTCTCACTGGGGCGGATGTTCGCGACGGGCGCTTCCCCTGAAGTAAACACCGACCCCTGAAAGGCCGCGGGTAGAAATCCGCTGCCGAAGCAATCAACGCCACCTGGTGGAATCAGGCCACCATTCAAAATGATGAACGCTGGCAATTCATCACATTCTGTTCCCAAACCATAACTGACCCAGGCTCCATGACTGGGGCGGCCCTGCTGACCGTGCCCGGTGTGCAGAAAATAGTTCGCAAACGTATGCTCGGAGAACGGAGCCACCATTGATCGGACAACCGCCAGATGATCGGCACACGTCGCGATATGGGGAAACAGGTCGCTCACCGGCATACCACTCTGGCCATACCGTTTGAACTTCCACGGCGACTTCAGAATCTTCCCGATGTTGGCGAATTGAGTCGGTTCGACCTTGGAAATCACCTCGTGCGGTGGTCGGCCGTCATACTTGTCGAGCAGTGGCTTTGGATCGAAGGTATCGATCTGCGAAGGACCTCCGTCCATGTACAGAAAAATGATGTTCTTCGCCCTGGCTGGAAAATGCGTTTTCAGTGCCGCTAGCGATGACGGATCTTCTGACGGCGCGGCACTGACCTGATCACGGGTGAGCAGCGACGACAATGCCACCGCTCCGAAACCGTGCGCCGCTTGGGACAACATTTGGCGACGGCTGAACGGCTGATTCACATAGCGCTGACAAGGAAACATCGGTGACTCTCAGTGAACTTCAACAAGATCGTTTCAGCAGTCAAAACGACTGGCGGCCTATTCCACAAACACAAACTCTTTGACATTCAACATCACGTGGCACAAGTTGATCCAAGCTTCTTTCTGGCTGTCGGGCGTGTCGCCCCCAAACTGTTGCAAAAAGCCTTTCGCTTCCAAGCGTTCGTTGTCTGTCGGTGGTCGGCTGAATGCCGTCAGGTACATCCGGTCGATTCGCTGGTCGGTCGCCTGCGTTGATTCTGCCAGCAGTCGGTCAGCCCACAGGTGTGCCTGGCTGATGACAAACGGATCATTCATCAGAATCAGTGCTTGGGCAGGCACATTCGAATTCGTTCTGCGGCCAACGGTCGAGAAGGGCGATGGAGTGTCGAACGCCAGCATCATCGGCGACAGGAAATTGCGGCGAACGGCGATATAGATACTGCGGCGACCGTCTCCGTCGAGTGGTCCGCTGCCACCGGGCCGGCCCCGACCCTGCATGAATTCTGTCAGATGAATCGGCACACCGGGGCCGTACATCTTTGGATTGAATCGGCCAGAGACAGCCAATAGCGAATCGCGAATCACTTCGCCTTCCAACCGTTTCATCGGCATCCGATGCCACAGAGTGTTATTGGGATCTGGGGTTTCTGCATCGGTCGGATGGCTGGACATTTGATAAGTGCGACTCAGGATCAGCGATTTGATCATCGCCTTCGTCGACCAGCCTTGCCGTTCAAACTCGACCGCAAGATGGTCGAGCAGTTCAGGGTGAGACGGCGGCAGCCCGAGCACACCAAAGTTATCGACCGAAGGCACGATGCCACGACCGAACAGGTGATGCCAGATGCGATTGACTGCGACGCGCGACGCGAGCGGGCTGTGCAGAATCTCTCGTGCCAGTTCCAATCGACCACTGCCGGAGAAATAACGGGTTGAATCATTGATCGTCGAGGATGAGGTTGTTTCCGTTGAGCCGCCTGACGGCGACTCGACTTCTGAACCCTTTCCAGCCGTGACGGGCTGATTCGCGGAGCGCGCGTTGCCAGCGTGACCACCTAACGCTTCCAGAAATCGTCGTGCCACCAGGTCTTTGGGCGTATTCGAATTACCGCGGACCAGCAGGTACTCGTCGACGCCGTTTCCCTCCAACATCGCAGGTGCCAGCGACGACTGCCATGTGACTTGACGTGCCAAGGCCGCTTCCGCGTCGAACGGAGCACTGACTCGAGTACTCGTACCGTCAATCGTAAACAGATTGAGATGCCCGACGAACCAGTTTGCCAGACTGGCTTGAGCGGGGTTGCTGACGGCAGACGCCGGTTGTGTCTCGTTCGATACCTCCGCCCGTTGATTGCGAATCAGTCCAACCGCGTCTTTGCGGATGATGTTCTGATAATTGGTAAGGCGATCGGTCAGTGATGCTTCGGCGGGGATTGAATCGGACAACCATCCCCAATTCGTTTCAGGCAACTTGGGCTGCTCATCACTCTGCACGATCATCGCGATCGCGCAGGCTGCATCGTCGGCGGGCGAGAACTCGACATGCAGTCGATGCCCCTGGTACAGGTCCATACCCTGACCAACCCAGTGCCACTGATCATCGTTGTGTCGGAATTCCTGCAATAGCGAACCATGCAATGGACCAGCAATCACGAGGTGCGAATTGACGACGGCATATACTCGCACGGATCCTCGAACGAGGTACCACAGCTTGTGCGCTTTCAGAGTGAACTCGGGCGAACGTACCATCCGTCCGTACGGCTGCCAACCACCCATCGCACTATGATCGACTTCGGTGCCAGGAATCAGTGAATTGTGCTTCCAAAACAGGTCTCGTTCCCAACCACCCATTGTCGCGACGCGCACCGAAGGAGCATCGGCGGTGCCGCTGATCATCAACTGACCTCGGACAATCGGCTTCAAGCCGAAGGACACACCATCCTGAATCGCAGGCGTCGATTCCGGGTCTCCAAAATCAACAACAACGGTGGCAGGATCTGCAAGTGCGGGCGCGGCGTTCGGTTTCTGGGTACTCTTTGTTGGTGTGACATCGAACAGCCGATGCAGCGGATGCGTGGCATCGTGACCGGCCCGTTTCAATTCGTCACACCAGCGTCCGAGCAACCCGGCATCCAGGTTTTGTTCTGCGGAAAGCCGCTCAATTGCGTTGGTCGAAGATTTCGGAGCGTTGTTGGTCGCAGTCTGAGCAGAGGATTCGTCCAGGACTCGTTTGGCAGCCAGCCAGTATCGATCCACCTTGTCGACGATAGGCGACGTTGCCTTCACGATCTGTTCGGCGGTCTCTCGGCGCGCCCTGGTTCGCAGGTCAGCCAATTGCGCGGCTAGCTGCCGATGTTGTTCGGCCGTATCGACGCGCAACTGGCGATAGGTCCCGCTGATCGCATAGCCGGCCAAGGCGTAATAGTCGCGCTGCGAGATTGCGTCGAACTTGTGATCGTGACACCGCGCGCAGGCCACAGTCAGCCCCAGAAACGTTTTCGACATCACGTCCAGACGGTTATCCATCCGATCGGTCTCGTCCTTGCGGATGTCGACGGGCGAATGTGATTCCTCACCCAGGAACCAAAATCCGGTTCCCAGCACCGCCTCATTGACAGGCGGAACGACCGGTTGGAATTGTTCGTCCAGTCGCCAACGCGGCGCGACCAGATCACCAGCGAGGTGCTCGGTTAGAAACTGGTTGTAACCCACATCGGCATTCAGCGCACGAATGACGTAATCGCGATACTGCCAGGAATTGGGGATCTGCGGATCGAACTCGTGTCCGCGTGTCTCGGCGTACCGGACTAAGTCGAGCCAGTGTCGAGCCCACCGTTCTCCGAAATGTGTTGATCCCAGCAACCGATCGACAACACGTTCTAACGCACGCGGATCATCATCCTGTTCGAATGCAGCGACCTCTTCGAGCGAGGGTGGCAGGCCAATCAAATCGAAGTAGACACGGCGCAACAAGGTTCGCTTGTCCGCCTGAGGCGCCGGTTTCAGGCTCTTGGCCTCTAATTGAGCCAGAATGAATCGATCAACTGTCGATAGCGGCCAGTCGGCTGCAGTGACATTCGGCACGGCAACATCGTGAATAGATTGCCAACACCAGTGTTCGGTCCGGCGCTGGTTCAAATCGAACGGTTTCACGGTTCCTGTCGAACTTTTTGCCTCCTTGGGCCAGGGCAATCCCATTTCGACCCATTTTGTCAGCACTGCAATTTCATCGGCCGACATCTTTGACTTGGGCGGCATCTGGTAGATGTCGCCATAGTTGATGGCCGACAGCAATAGACTCCTGGCAGGTTTGTCCAGTTCAACGGCGGAACCAGTATCGCCACCTCTCAGCACGCCCTCGCGTGAATCCAACCGCAAACCACCCTTCGGTTCACGATCCCCGCTCGCGTGGCATTCCAGGCATTTCGCTGCCAGCAGTGGCCGCACCTGTATCTCAAAGAATTCGAGCGAGCTATCGCTGAAGACTCGTGTGTCGTCCGCCTGAACCGACGAAACCACCAGTAGTCCGAGACACGTCAAGAAGCTCAGTGACCGTGTCGTACATTCTTTCATCAACAATCCCTCGAAGGTCAATCAGTTATCGCCACCGATTTCGACAGAATTTAATGCGGACAAAATGAAGAGCTTTCGACTTCGCGAGCAGTTCCGTCCAACCATCAATCGGTCACATCAATTGTAGTGGATTTGATCTGCGTTTGGCGCGACGAATCCACACTTTTTCCATGTGGAAACAATCCACCAGGCATCGAGATTCTACGCAATCGGAGATTGGTCCGCTGTGCATCAACGTAGTTCGGCCACGCGATGCAGAACTCACCTCTGATGTCACCACGAAAGCATCGGCTGAAACGGAAATCTGGCATCTTTTCCGAACGGTCAGGAAGAGAGTCTGCATGCGGTTGTTGAACGGCTGCAGATGTGCCGACCGAATGATAATCTGTCGATTGTTCCTGGTCGACCACAGGACGCTGGCGGTAGCCAACGAGTCACCCATACGGCGTCAGCCTTTGTTGATTGAAGAAGCGATTGGCACTGCTCTGATCAAGTTGGTAACGAATCGTTTTGACCCAATCGGATTGTAAATCTCGACAGCGACTCGTCCATGAATTTATTTCTCTTGTTAGATGAGTTTTGTTGTCAGGCACCAATCACATCCGCAACGACGCACCTGGCAGGACCATCGTGACTGAACCTTTACCAGTTGGGGACGAACAAGCCGACGGTCCATTGAATGCGGCTCGATTGAGTTTGCAGATGGGCAGAACGCTTTCGAAGCAGGCGGCGTATGCCCGACGAGCACCTCAGCCGGAATCGCTGCCGTATTTCGATCGGGCACGAGAACTTCTCACTCAGATCCTGAACGAGTTGCCGAACGATCGCGCTGCGCTACTCATGCTGTCCGAGATCGCTGAATGCGTACTCGATTATGATACCGCCGTCGATTTCCAGAATCGTGCATTTGACGCGGGAGAGCCACGGACGAAGAAACTGCTGAAACGACAGGCATTGTTAATGGAGAATGCGATCGCCTGGAAGGACTTGAGGCTAACTCCCGGCATGCTCGACGAGTTGGGAAAACACCTTGAAGTATGTGGAGTGGATGCCAGTCACCGAACATTGCAGTTCACCCGCACGTGGCTTGCAGGCAGCAACGTCTCCGATCCAGACGCGATCGTTCAGGCGTTAGAACGGCGAGGTGCGTTCTCAGATTTTCAAGTGCTGGCTAACGTCGTCTATGGGTGATCGTGTTTGCAACATCGATCCAGTCTGCATGGATGCCTTCTCACTGCCGTCTTCAGAGCAACAAGACATCGTTTCAGATGAAGCGAACATAGGGCATCTAAGCAGATCGTGCCCAATGTATGGGTCGATCGACCACTGCGGAATTTCTTTTCCTCAAGTCCTGCGGCGAGGATTGCCGATGTACGGAAATCGGTGCGTTCGTTTGTCGATGGCGCAGAGTGCTCTTTCGTCGCCTTGTCGCAGAGGAGTCTATATGGTCCAGCGAATTCTGGTGTGTGACGAAGAGACGCATATTGTTCGAGCGATCTCGCTGAAGTTCACTCGAGCGGGATTTGATGTCAGCGGCGCGTCCAGTGTCGACGCCTGCTGGAAACTCTTTCAGCGATTCGAATCTGCGTCGATGTTGATCATTGACTATGACCTGCTGACCAGCGACATGGGGACGGAGTTGATCACGCGCGTTCATCAGGAACTGGGACTGACTCGCTTGCCCGTGATTGCACTAGCGGGAAAAGCCATCGACCAGAACGATCAGCAACAGTTACTCGGCCTGCTGTCGGTCGGACGAGTCTTCAGCAAGCCATTCAGTCCACGAGAATTGCTGGCAAACGTGGTTGGATTGCTCGAACGCGAACCGACGGAAGCCCGACTTGGGCCTCATCTGTCGGCGTCAATGCGAGTCGTGTGATAGCAGCTTTCCACAATTGTCGAAGGTGAAAGACACGACTTTGTCGAAAACTCCAAAGTCGTGGCACCCGTGGTCATCTGAAATTTCGATTTCGCATGCCCTCAACGCGCAAAAGCAGCCTGTGGCGGTAAGTGACGCGACAGCGCAAGCCAGGCCCGATCAGCGGGCTTCGGACTGAAGGCTGTAGTCTTCAATCTTCTTGTGCAATGTATTGCGGTTGATGCCCAGGCGGACGGCGGCTTTGGTTTGCGTACCCTGGCAGGTTCGCAAGACTTGCAGCAGCACCTCTTTTTCGACCAGCGAGACGACTCTTTCGTGAATGTCCTGAGCGTCTTCGCCAGCTTCCATCAGGCCGAGTGTCACCAATTCGCTGCACAATTTCTGGATGCCACCTGATTTGGTACGGTTGATGCGAACTGGTGCCAGGCCATGGACGTGCGGTGGGAACAAGTCCATCGTCAGCACGTCGCCCGAACACAGTACGGTCGCGCGTTCGATGTAGTTTTGCAGTTCACGGACATTGCCCGGCCAGGAATAGGCTTGCAGCATGCCGATGACGTCGTTCGTAATTCGCGAGGCAGGGCGGTTGTTCACCGCGGCATATTTGCGCGCGAAGAACGTTACCAGTTGCTCAATGTCTTCAGGCCGATCACGCAATGGAGGAAGATAGATCGGCACCACGTTCAGGCGGTAATAAAGGTCTTCACGGAACCGATCGGCGTCGATTTCATCCAGCAGGTCGCGGTTCGTCGCCGCGACAATGCGGCAATCGACACGGATCGTCTTCGTATCACCAACTCGTTCGAATTCCTGTTCCTGCAGGACACGCAGCAGTTTCACCTGCAGCGTGTAACTCATCGAATTGATCTCGTCGAGGAAGATCGTTCCACCGTGTGCCGCCTCAAATCGTCCCGTGCGGTTTTCGTGAGCACTGGTAAAGGCGCCTTTGACGTGACCGAAAAGCTCGCTTTCGAGCAGGCTCTCACTAAGGGCTCCACAGTTGACGCGGATGAAGGGCTCCGAAGCGCGCGGGCTCAGTTCGTGCAGAGCTCGGGCGACCAGTTCCTTTCCGGTTCCCGTTTCACCCATTAACAGGACGGTCGCGGACGTTGCCGCCACCTGACGCGTTAACCGATACACTTCGGTCATCGCGAGGCCGCTGCCAATCATTCCATCGAGGACCGGCGATCCATTCCGTCCGTTCGCACCAATGCTCATTTTGTCGACCACCATTCCCGAAAAGATGCCCGCATGACGAACACGTTGCTGTTATTATGGGCCGCACGCCTGGATTTCAATCGTCGCCAAACATGCACGGGAAATAAAAAATGAGTTAATTTCATCATAAATACGATTCGCGTGCGCGCAAAATGCGCTTTTCAGTTTGTTTTATGTGCTGATTTCTTGTGTGAGTCGTCATATTCTCCAATTCTGACAACGAAGCAAGCAACATGCCTGTTTGTTGAGAACATCGATTTCGCGAGGAGGATTCTGCCGCGACAGATCGTCGGGGCGACCAATTGAGTTGCCAATTGATGTCTGTAGTCGATGGGTTTTGGCGTTTCTCGCGACTTTAAGGCTCGGACGCATCGGAGTTCGTTGGTATATTGATTTGGGGATCTTGGGATTTCGCGGCGACGGTGACTTTCGAGGATCTTGGCCAATTCCGCCGCCGTTCCCTTAGGAAGTCTCGTTCAAGGGATGTCGTGATGAAACCGTTGCCTGTTTCGCATCCGATTGTCTCGCGGCGCACCCTGCTTCAAGCGGGGTCGGTTGGATTACTTGGCTTGGGCATGAATCACGTCGCCGGACTGCGAGTGATGGGAACTGAGCCGCAGAATCCCGCTGCAATCCCTCGCGCCAAGTCGATGATCTATCTCTTCTTGTCAGGCGGACTTGGTCAACATGACAGTTTTGATCTGAAGCCAGATGCTCCCGACAATATTCGTGGTGAGTTCAACCCGATCCAGACGCGGACCGAAGGCATCTCAATCTGCGAGCACTTGCCGATGCTGGCGGCACGCAGCGACAAATGGGCTCTGGTTCGATCGCTGACACATCCCTTCAATGATCATTCGACTGGCCATCATGTGATGCTGACGGGTCGCAGCACTGTGCCGCTGGGATTTGACGGCAATCGCCCGAAACCGACTGACTATCCGTCGATTGCATCGATCATCGCAGGAGTCGTCCCACCGCGAAATAATTTGCCTCCTGCCGCGGTGCTTCCCGAGAAGCTGATTCACGTCACGGGACGCACGATACCGGGTCAATTTGCGGGTGAAATGGGGCCAAAATATGAACCCTGGTTCATTCAGGCCAGTCAATATCGCGACACCAAATACATCCATGGCGCGTTTCCGGAATACGGTTTCCAACGGCAACAGGGACTGACAACGCCACCGAACTATCGTTACGAAGCACCACGATTGGAACTTGCCGAGGGGATGTTGCGCGATCAGTTCCAATCGCGCCTCCAACTGCTGGATTCCATTCAGCAGCAACGACGAGAACTCGACAAGGCTGGTGAAGTCCGCGAGTTTGATCGGCATCGTCAGACGGCCGTGTCGATGCTATTGGAAGGCCGAGTCCACCGGGCGCTCGACGTACACGCCGCGGATGCGCGCGATCAGGATCGTTACGGACGCAATTCGTTCGGCTGGTCATTGCTAATGGCGCGGCAATTGATCGAAGCCGGCGTCAGCCTCGTGCAGGTCAACCTGGGTAACAATGAATCCTGGGATACTCATGAAGCCGCATTTGGCAATCTGAAGAGCTTTCTCTATCCGCCGACCGATCGAGCGCTCTCGGCGTTGCTCGATGACCTCGGCGAACGTGGGATGTTAGATGACACTTTGATCGTGATGGCGGGCGAATTTGGGCGCACACCGAAGGTGTTCACCTTTCCCGGTGCCGAAACAAAATTGCCAGGTCGAGATCACTGGGGCGCGGTGCAGACGGTCTTTTTCGCAGGCGGAGGAGTGCGCGGTGGGACGGTGGTTGGTTCATCGGACGCCATCGGCGGTTATCCCAAATCGGATGCGCAAACGCCCGAAAACATGGCCGCGACAATCTATGATGCGTTGGGACTGCCACAAACGATCAGTTGGAAAGATTCCCTCAACCGGCCACACCAGGTGTATCACGGCGAACCAATCCGAGGATTGATGTCGTAACAGCCACAATTATTCCACCGGTACTGCGGGCGGGACAGCCGAAACCGACGTCAGCGATTCCAGCGGAGTGCCGCTGGATGCTGTTACGGCCACTGCGGACTGCATCAGTTCGTTCAACGCGTCCAGGTCGGCTCGCTGGCTTTGCAACAAGCTGTTCCTCGCCTGCAGGACGCGCAAAATGTCGACTTCATTCTTTTTGAATTGTTCTTCCAGTCGCTGCAATTCGCCGGGAACCGACACATGCGGTGCGTCGGCCATATCGCCACGCAATTGACGAGCGCGTTCGTAGCGATCCGCTGCTGCGGCGGCTTCCAGGTGAGCTCGTGTGGCCAGTTGTTGAGCCGTCGTCGCTCGTTGGACGAGTTCCGCTTCGCGCTGACGCAGTAAGGGGACACCATTGTTGATGATCGGCAAGTCCATCTGAGCACGAAAGCCCAGAAACGTTGTACCGGCATCGGTCCGTTGATAGTACGGACCTAATTGCAAATCGGGGATCCGCGAGCCATTGGCCAGGTTCGTGTTCGCCCGCGCGGCATCGACATCGGCACGAGCCGCCAGCACATCCGGACGGTTCATCGCGACCGATGTCAGTTGTCCTTCGGTCACCGGTTGCCAGTTCCATTGCATTACACTGTCATCGAGCGCGATCGGCGTTTCTGGAGTCAGGCAGAGATGCCGTTTCAAATCGAGCAACGCGGTTTGCAGGTTGGCTTCCGCGATCCCCATCTGTTGTCGCGTTGACCGTGCGTCGATTCGCACAATGGCGACATCGGCGGCAGTCACCTCGCGGGCTTCAAACTGTCGTTCCAGAATCGTCAGCAGTTCCCGGTTATTTTCAGCGATGACTTTGGCGAGGTCGCGCAGTCCCTGCTGATAAACGGCGGCAAAGTACAATCGTTCGGTCTGCGCGACATTCAGCAGTTCGGCCTGCAGCACGTTCCAGCGGATCTGGTTCAGCGCCGCGCAGGCCGCGTCTTCTCGATATTGCTGCTGATTGCCAAGCTGGATCTGCTGCATCAGCAAAACATAGTGGTAGGTCGTTCCAGGCCCGTTGCCATTCTGAGCCGACTGGTACGGCGTCGCCTGGATTTGGACGAACGGATTGAACGGATAGGTCTGCGCGACCCCCACGGCCGCACTGCCGACACCCTCTGCCTGACGCAACGCGATCAGGTCCGCATTCTGGGCGAGCGCCGTTTCGATTGCGGCGCGAACAGAATACAGGTTGCCTGCCAGGTCGATCGATGTGAAGCCGCCAGCGCTGGATTCAGCCGATGTCCGTTGGATGACGCTTAAATCCTGATCGGCCGATTCTGCCGGGGCCGAGCCGACGAATTGGTATCGACGCAAATCGTCGTTCAACGCGACTCGAGCGGTCGTATCGGATGTATTGCGGTCTGGGCGTCGAGCGATCGATGAGGAGCGGCAGCCGGGCACGACCGACAATGCCAGCGTCAACAAGATTCCCGCGGGGATTTTTCTCATGACAGTCCGTGTCCGTTCGCCCGAGTTCGATGACAGTCCCTGCCATCGCATCATCTGTTTCGACCACCAACCAGATACCAGGCAAGCCAACACTCTTTCGTGAACGTACCGAGAACCAGATCCTGTCCGAAATGACTATCAGGCAAACTCGACGTCGCATTCAGCGTGTGTCGATCACTCCGAATATGTCATGTGAATTGCCAGCAGAATAACCACCTTTTTAGATCCACCCCCAACCAACCGCCGAGGGCGGGGCGGGGCGGTACAGCCGCCTTTTGTGCGCGTCGCGAGATGGGTTCAGAATAGGTCAATCACTCGCGCGTCGGTGGTTGGTCCAGAATGGGATCGCCGTCTAAGGCAACTGTATTGAGGTCGTTCATCTGGCGGGGCCGTGAATTCGAATTGATGGCAGATTGTTATCAGTTTGGCCGACTCGTCTGTCCGCAAATGCCATCAAAACAAGGGGTTTGTGAATTGGCGCGAGGGCTGCCTGATAGAACTGCCAAGCAGATAAATCCATGAATCCCGGGAGATAGATGATGAAAGCGTTAGTTTCGATCGCCATGCTGATCATTTCCGTCAGACCGTTGTTGGCGGAGGAACATCCATCGGCCTTACCATCCATCCTGCCTGCAGTGAGCTACGAAGTGTGGGGCTACTGCTGGGATGGGCGACAGTATGTCCAAGAGCCCAAATACACGCTTAACACGTCCGATCTGAGCAAGGCCAGCAACTATGTAGCCCACATCAACAGCTTTGCGGGCTGGGCGGCACGTTCCAATATTCCCGATGCCTGCCTCGACTGGCGGTCGCGAGGCCTGGCAACCGGACACCAATCACTGCCGACACCAACTCCACCCACCTTCACGATCTGGGCTTTTCACTCGATCGACGGCAATTGGGTGAAGGACGACAAGTATTGCTGGACGACCACCGATCCCGTAAAGGGTGCCGAATATGCCCTGAAAGTCAATGCGGTTGTGGGCTGGCGCGCGACAGACAATTGCCCCCCTGCAGTATCACTGCCATCTCAATTCGTAGTGCTGGGCAGAAGCATCCCGGGCGGCAGAGTTTCGATTGATCTTTCCGCGTTGGTACGCAACGCTCAGAACAGATCAGTGCGAGGAACCGCGACTCATGGCAATGCGGACAACGCGCTCAATTCGAGCTGGAATACGCCCGCCGAGACGGCACCGGCATACGACAACACAAACGATATTCAGAATATGATCAACACTCAAAACATGCTGAATACGCAGAATATGGTCAACAACATCCAGGACATGGTGAACACTCAGAACACGATCGATACACAAAACATGATCAACGCGATGCAATCGAATCCGTGAACTGGGGCGCGTCAATGTGATCTCGACCTGAGCTCGGGCATACTCCGGTAAACCGAACCACGGCAGAACTCTGCCAGTTAAGGACAGACAGGGCAGGGGACCGTTCACGAATCAGTCACCCGGACTCGACACCGACTGTGGATTGTGCCAATTTGCCGCCAGGCAAAAACACGATGTGGCGAAGGGCGCTCCTGTGCAGCAACAGTCAACCATCCGGCGAGCGGTCATGCGCGAGGTGGCGACCGCGATCAATGCGTGCGAACTGCAATTCAAGTCGCCTGATCTGATCGATGTCACATTGGCTCGTTGCCAGCAAAATGCCTATCGCCAGGTCTTGCAGTCGTTGCAGATCGAAGTCGAATTGCTGCCAACCGACGAAAGCTATCCCGATTGTTGCTTTGTCGAGGACACGGCCGTCCTGCTGGACAATGTCGCCATCCTGTGCCGACCCGGAGCGGCATCCCGACGCGGCGAAGTGGCAACGATGAAGGATTATGTACAGCGGCAAGGGTATCGACTGGTCGAGATGACCAGTCCCGCACAGCTTGATGGTGGCGACGTTCTCAAGATCGGGGCAGATCTGTTCATCGGGCTTTCGCACCGAACCAATCAGGCAGGTTTCGATTGTCTGGCTGCAATCGCGCGGGAACAGGGACTGACCGCTCATGCGATCGAAGTTCTTGGCGCCTTGCATCTGAAGACTGCTTGCACTTCACCGGGGAAGGGGATGCTCATCTGCAAGATGAATGCGCTTGGTCGAGGCCGCGACAGCCTGCAGCGGTTTCGTATTGTGCCTCCGTTTCCTGATGAGGGCGAAGGGACGAATGTCTGTCCGGTGAATGGTCACGTTCTGGTACCGGCTGGATGTCCCAGGACCAAACAGATGCTGTCAGACGAGGGGTTTCAGGTGATTCCGATCGATATCTCTGAATTCCACAAAGCCGAAGCGGGGCTGACCTGCCTGACGATTCTGGAAACCTGTTGAAATTGCAATCTTCGGGAAATTCCCCTGTGTCTCAGGCGGACTGCGATATCATTCGCCAGATTGTCAGCAGACACGGAGTTCTGTGGAGTCCATCATGCGCGATCGAACATGGCGATGCGGGATCATCGTTCTGATCTCCTCGGTCTGGTGCGCCATGATTTCGGTTTGGGCGGCGCCACCCGATGCGGAATTCCTCGCGGCCCGGCAGTCGTTTCTCCGCGATATGAAAAAGAAGTCACCCGAAGTTCGAGCGGCGGCCGTGAAGACTTTCGCAGAATTCATCGAACCGAATACCGCGGAATTGTTGTTGAAGCATGCGTTCAATGACGACGATCCCAGTGTCAAACACGCCGGGCAAATCGCATTGCGTCAGTTGGCAGAAGCCACTCCGGTTCGCCAGTTTCTGTCAGACGAATTGAAAAAGGGGTATCGCAAGCCGGTGATCACTCCCGGCACCATCGAGTTGTTTCGCGCCCTGGCGTTGACTGCGGATGAACAGACTCGGGCGGACTTCTTGAAGAACCTGGACGATTTCCTATCCAGTCCCAAGGGAAACGCGTTAGTCCCGATTACCGTGATTGACGAAATGGCAAAGCAGGGGGACACAGAAGCATTTCGCGTTGTCAACTTGCTGTCAGGGTCGAAGGCGTTTGAGATTTTCGGTTATCGCCGTGCCGTCGTTCAAGCGATGACGGCGATTCGCGAGCCGGCAGCAGTTCAATTCTTGATCGACCAGTTGCCGCAGTCGAAGGGATTGATCCAGCACGACGTGGTTGACTACCTGACGCGGTTGACAAAACAGAAATTTAAAGACAACGATCGAAACTGGGCCAACTGGTGGAAGGATAATCAGGCGACGTTTCAGTTTCCGCCGGCCGGAGCAGAATTGCCGCCCGCACCACCGGATGACAAACAGTTAACTTACTACGGCATTCCAATTGGGGCGAAGCGAGTCGTCTTCGTGCTGGATACTTCGGGCAGCATGCGCGGCTTGCCAATCGATCAGGCCAAGCAAGCGTTGCTCAAAGCAATCGAAGGACTGCCGGAAGCTGTTGCGTTCAATATCGTCACCTTCGATGCTCAAGCGGTGACGTGGCATCCCCGTTTGGTTCCCGCCACCGTCGAAGCGAAGCAGGATGCGGCCCAGACCATCATGCAACGCAGTTTGCGCATAGGCACCGCCTCGCATGCCGCTCTGGAAGCGGCGTTTCGGTTGGAACCCGAAGCAATCTATTTCCTCTCCGATGGCGAACCTACCGATGGTCCGCCTCAGCAAATCGTCAGCTCAGTGACTCAACAGAATCGCACTCGTCGCATCTCAATCCATACGATTGGAGTGGTCACGGATCGCAACGGTGGAGCAGGGCTGACATTGTTCATGCGACCGCTGGCGACCCAGAACTTCGGCACATTCCAGTTGGTGCAGTGATCCTGATGTCGACATGCCGATTTTATCGCAGGATGTCCTGCTCGCGGTAGGTGATGCCAGTTCGATATCGCGACAACCGGTCGACCAGCGGTTTGTCCTTGTCCTCTGTTTTCAGCAGTTGGGCTGACATCTGGCAGTGTTGAGCAGCCTCCAATTCACCCGCGTTCGCGTAGGCGTCGGCCAAGCGTTCGATCGCGGCGATGCAGGTCCAGTTTGATTGCTGACATTCCTTGATCGCTGTCTTGATTGTTCGACGTTGGCCTACCAGCGAAGCCTGATCGACATCATTCAGACTTCGCTGGAAATCCAGGCTCACTAAGGTCTCTTGCCGCTGCTGGAAATCCTTCTCTGATGACGTCGCGGTGATGCTGCGTGCTTGCTGCTGAAACTCGATGGCTCGGTCAAAATCTCCCAGCTCAGAATACACCGCGGCCAAGACCGTCAGATTGTCGACCTCATCGCCGGCGTGTTGTCGCTCAATTGCCTTCCACGCATACCCGACGGCCTGTTCTGTCGAACGAACTCGATCGTCGGGGCACGTTCCCAATGCGCAGGCTAGACGGCGATAGGCACGCGATTCTTCTGGGGCCAACTGAACCAACTTGTTGTAAGTTTCCAACGCCTTATCCCACTGATTACGGGCTTCATAGCATTCACCCAATCGCAGGAAGGCGTCGATGTACAGCGGATCGAATTTTACCGGGTAATTCAGCGAGACAGCCTGACTCGCGTTCGCCGCGTTGTTCTGATTATTCGTCGTGCCGTCTTTGGACAGCTTGGCCAATTCTGCCCACAACGTGGCTGTACCTGAATTATTTGACTGACCAGTCATTGGTTTGGTCGTCGGGTCTGAAAACGGGTTCCATGTCGACTCCGTTTGTTTCGGCTTCTCTTTCACTTCAGCAGCGGGCGCCGGCTTTTTGACTTCGTCCAATCGTGCCATGTCTCGAACATAGAATGCAGGTTCCTTCGCCACGTCTTTAAAGTCGTCAATGGCGTGTTGCCATTCTTTCAGAGCTTGCCAGGCGATTCCACGCCGGACCTTGATGCGTTGCAGGTCTGGAGCGAGTGACAACGCTTCACTGAAATCGTCACAGGCCTGCCGCCAATCGAGGCTCGCTGCATAAGCCATTCCACGTCCGGCCCACGCGCGAGCATCGTCGGGGCTCTGGCGCAAGACGGTGTTGAAGTCTTCGATCGCTCGGCGTGGCTCGCCCCGATTCATCCACGCCTGGCCCCGAATCATGTAAGCCTGAGTCCGTTCGGGGTCCATTTGAATGGCGGCATCAAAGTCCGCGATGGGATCGGGCAAATCGAGCGTCATCAATGCCCGCCCTCGAGCCAAATGAGCCGTGACAAGTTGTTGGGGATTTGCAGAGGCGATGTCGTGAGACTTCAATGTCAGGTCGGCCTGACTCATGCTGCGACGTGCGAAATCTTCGATCGAGTCGATCTGGATCTGCCGACAATCAGTTTCCAAAAGCTCCAATGTTTCTGCGAGTGCCAGACCGTACTCCTGCTGAGATTGATAGATCCACACTCGTCCACGGAGGATGTCTGCGTTGCGCGGATCGAGTTGCAGAATGCGTTCGCAATCGAGCAACGCCGATTCAATGTCGTTGCAGTGAATTGAGAGGTTGGTATGCAGCATCAGCCCCAATTTCTGGCTCGAGCTGCTGCGGATTGCTTTGCGAGCATCCGCTCTCGCTCGCTCGAATTGTCCATTGGCGAGGAACAACTGTCCTCGTGTGACGAGGTGAGACGCCTCATCGGGATTCTGCAGGATCACTTCATCCAGATCGGCGATGGCCTTCTTGTAATCATGTTTCTGTGCCCAACAGACGGCCCGCAGCAGATACGCATTGGAGTCGTGGGGCGCCAATCTGATGGCGTCACTGCAAGCGGCAATGGCCTCATCGAGTCGATTCGATTGGGAACATGCGAGCCCACGCAGCAGATGGTACGAGGCGACATCGGGCTCGAGTCGAATCAAGGCGTCAATATCAACGAGGGCCCGCTGGTAGTCTTTGATTGACAATAGCGTCATTCCGCGCAATGCATGCCACTGCGGTTGATCGGGATTTGCCCCCACTAATTCGTCATAGATGGCGACGGCATTGTCGACACCGTCAGCCGCACCCTGCTTGGTATCGGGCGTCAACATGTCCGATGCGGCCGCCATAAAACAGGCGCACGTCAGGAACACTGACCAAAGTGCTTCGAGATACTCCGGATTCATCGCGATTCCATTCGCGGGGGCTTGTCATTCGCCAAACACAAAGCGTTCGCTGCCTGGCCTCACTCAGGCTGGCAGTCGGTATCACAAAACAGGATTTCTGTCGAGGTTTTTCAAGTCTTTCGTCCGCAATTGTTCGCCGTCGAAGTGCGAACCGCCTCGCCATGCTCGCTTGTGCGCGCGTTTTGCTGTCGCTGGTGAAAGCCACCCCATTGTTGGCGAAAAGGTCACCAGAATCGCCTGTCATGAAGCCTGCATTGCTGTCGGGATTCGTGATTTCATGGCCTGTAAACAATTTAGCCATGATGGTGCAGAATTCGCTTGGCGCGTGTTGTGCTTCTGTAGTGGAACTCATGAAAGGAAAGCGATGCAGTCGATGCGAGTCCGATTTGCCTGGTATTTGTTCGTCGGTTTGATCGGAATGACCGGTTCCAATCTATTCGCCCAAACGGTCGGCCCCAAAGCGGATGAACTTGCCAAATCACGACAGAGGGCCGTCAACTTTCTGAAGACCACACAATTCAACGATGGAAGTTGGACCTCGCCGACTCAACCGGGCATTTCCGGATTGGTCACGTTCGCGCTGCTGCAAAGCGGCGTTCCGACTTCTGATCCCGTTGCCGAAAAAGCTCTCCAGCATTTCGAATCGTTCATTCAACCTGACGGCGGGATCTACGCTCCCAAAAGCCGGCACGCCAACTATGAAACCTCGATCGCGATCCTGGCGCTATCCGCCGCCAATCAGCAGGGTAAATACACCGACGTATTGAAAAAGGCGGAACAATACATCCGCAAGCTGCAGTGGGATGAGAACGAACTGACCGACAAGTCGGATGTGAAGTATGGTGGCGCCGGATACGGAACAAGCGGCGATCGGCCCGACCTGTCCAACACGACCTTTTTCATGGACGCATTAAAGGCCACTGGGGCGACCCCGGACGATCCGGCGATGCAAAAAGCGTTGGTCTTTCTGTCGCGCTGCCAGAATCTGGAATCCGAGTACAACACGACCGTCTTCTCGTCCAAGATTAACGACGGCGGCTTTTATTACACTCCCGCCGCCGGCGGAAACTCGATGGCCGGCAAGAACGATGACGGCGGCTTGCGGTCATACGCCAGCATGACCTACGCCGGTCTGAAGAGCATGCTCTATGCCGGCCTGACTCCAGACGACAAACGAGTCAAAGCGGCTCTTGAATGGATCAAGAAGCACTACACCGTTGAAGAGAATCCCGGCATGGGACAGATCGGTGTCTATTACTACTCTCACGTCTTTGCGCGCACACTGGCGATTCTGGAGTTGGACACGGTGCAAGACGATAAAGGTCAAGCGCATGACTGGCGCAAGGAACTGGCCGATCAGTTAATGAAAACGCAACAAGAGAACGGAGCCTGGATCAACAAGGCAGAACGCTGGATGGAAGGCAACCCAGACTTGGCCACGTCGTTTGCACTGATGGCCTTGAAATACTGCGAGCCCGCCACGCGCGGGGCGGATGCGCGTCGGACGACGGGTTCCGAATAGATTTGCTGCTTGCGCGTTGTTGCCTGGAGGACAATTGCTCGGAGCGATTTTAGGATTTGCTACTGTTCCGACAGAGTCCAAAAGACTGAAAGACACTGGCGTGCGAAGATGCACGCCTGTGCACACCGAAGCTGACCTCTGCATGCAAATCTGATCCGTACAGACCGCGCGAGAGATATCACTATTCTGCTCCCGTCATGCGACGCGGATGAAGGTAGGCTGTGCCTACCTGTGCCTACCTACTTATTGA
>Ga0105238_10000272_pt1 | contig 57911 bp, 102 predicted proteins | sample KBSC34metaG_FD_81526 | JGI IMG/M metagenome (GOLD analysis project Ga0105238, IMG submission 81526) | Corn rhizosphere microbial communities from Kellogg Biological Station, Michigan, USA - KBS C3-4 metaG | ecosystem: Host-associated > Plants > Roots > Rhizosphere > Soil | place: Michigan, USA...
GGCAGCATAAGCCCCGACCTTTTTAATACCGGCTTTTTTACCTTCTTCACTCAATTTATCGTGAACGTCATCTTCGACTATGGGTTGCAATCGTTTCATGGTATTTTTCTATTTGGTCGCGAAAACAGGATTCGAACCTGCAACCTTTGGATTATGAGTCCAATGCTCTAACCATTTGAGCTATTTCGCATTTAAATCAATAGGTAAAGCAAGTTCAGGCCATATATCAACGCGATTAGGCAGCCCATTGCGTTTAAAGAATGATTGTCTCATTCTTTCTTTATGATCCGCCGTAAAAGGTTTACCATCATATTTTTCGATAGCTTTAACATCAAATTTTGAAAAGAAAATATCAAAATCTTCATCAGTCAGCATTGAATTATTTTGTCCCTTTACCTCTTGCATTTGCATTGTAGGCGTGACGTGGACGCCTCGTTATTTGTAAAGTGCCAGACAGAGGGGGAGTTGCACCCCCGCCTTTCTTAACTTACTTATTAAATCTATTTTTCAGCGTTCCCTCTGAATTTAATATAAAACTTTCAATTAAGACCCTCTACTACTGAGGTATCCGCCCATATTTTTGTTTAACGCAAATGTAATACTAAAAAATACTAATTTGCAAGTATGAAAACAACTTTATTTTTTATCTGTCTTATACAACATGATAACAAACATTTTCATAGCCTTTTGTACGGTGGTTTTAACCCTGTCGGCTTGGTTCATTCCTAATCCTGTATGGCTTCGTGCTTGTTATATTATTGGGGCAATAATTGGATGGATACTTTGCGTTCATATATTCTTTATAAAATAAAAAAGGTTTGATATTTCTACCAAACCTTCACCAATTATAAACCCAATTATTGATTAAGAACCAGGATTAACATAAGTACCATGTACAAATGCATCATTGTAGTAGACCGGAAGGGCCACTCGCCCCTCCACCCGGACCGTGATCTGGTTATTCTTCACGTTATCGCCATCCTGTTCAAAGAACTCAATAACCGGATCCTCGCGGAATAACAATTGTGCACCCATTTCCCAATCACCTGTAAGGAATACGTTGGTAGCCATTGCGGTAGTTTTGTAGGATTTAACCCCTGCAACTTCCAAGCCCATGCCTGAGCCACCGTAGCTTACTAAACCACCTGGTAACGAATAGATACCAGCAGTCGAGCCACTTGATTGTGATAATAAAGCGTTGTTGTATCCGGCAGGATCAAGCACGATACCTGTAGCAGTGTGATTGAGTTGCTCCAATAGGGTAATTGAATCAACCAACATTTCTACCGATTTTGTTTTCCCAGGTACGTATGTGATCGAGTTTGCCGAATTGAATAAACCTAACAACTGACCATTTGCACCTGTACCGTTCAGTATTTGTGCGTCCTCTGCATCCAAATATTTCTGTAACAGACGGAAAGCTAAAGAGCTTTTCAAAGCCGGGATGTCATCCAATGATTTACGGGAAATACGAATCCATCCAGCAATAAATTCAGCTTCCGCGCTTACTTCCTTATAGCGGATGTCAAACTGTGGCTTTGCACCGCTATTCTCCTGCCATGTGCCGATAGAGCCATCAAAACCAATTTCCTTTAAGAAGTTGTACAGTGATGTAACCATACGTCCGGTTGACATAATATCACGCATGTGAACCCTGCGAGAAGGGAACGGAACGATACCGGGTGCCATCTGAACGTTAGCCGCAGTCAGGTTTGAAATTGAGCTTAATCCCATATCACCAACGGCTTTCAGTTCGTAACGCAACTTATTTTTGTCAGATTTACCGGCAAAGAACTTTTTCAGTTCATCAACGTTTTCATCGATCGCTGTATCGAAAGCGTCTTTGAAAGTTACGCCTTTATCGGCTTCTGCTTTTTGCGTGGTGCGCAAACGGTTGATTTCCAAAAGAGCCTCATCATGGGACTTCATTTTTTCTTCCCACGCTTTCTTTTCCTCAAGAACTGCCTCAAGTTTTTCTTTAAACTCCACGTTAGTTCCTATAATGGTTGCTATTTCACCTTTCAAAAGGTTTTTAGCTTCATCAAGGCTTGCTCCTGTTTCAGTTGAAACACGATCATAAACCTCGTTGAATTTACCTTTCACCTCTTTTACTTCGGGCGAATCAGTATCCTCTATTTTGAATATTACTTTACTCATTGTGATTAAAATTTAAATCCTGTTAATAGTGTTGATTTGAATCCGAATCCATCTATTAAGGATTTTTCGGCTTGTGCTTGTTGAGTGCTTTTTTGAAACATGCATTTGCAATCAGGGCATTCTATTTGTTCGCCATCGTCATCATTATCTCCGGCGTCAAATGCTGATTTACATTTTGGACACGTAACCATTGCGGCTCCTTTGCTGTCAAGTGAAATTAGCTTTCCTAAATTATAGTAATCGGTGTTTATTTGCTTTAATTCAATCTCTAAGGCTTCATAAGTTTCATCCCTCATTCCTGTTTCTTTGAGAGCCTTAATTAGTTTTTGTGCGCGTTTGGCAAGGTCTTCAGGTTTGATCTTTGACTTCATACCTTGCATCCTTGCCTGTGGGTTCGCTGCCCATGTTACCGGAGAAACTTCTGCAAGGTTTAACTCGTAAAGTTCACGATACCATGTTTCCCAATCTTGTGCATCAGGTTGTATGATAGCAGATTTAACGGTTTGAAAACCTATTGAATTTTCTTCTACCAATCCGTTTGCTATGAGTTTTACCGCGTCTTCTGCAAACGATGCACCACTTGTTACCTGAGCTTCATAATAAAGACCTTTAGCGTCTTCCTGTAAAACTTTTGGCTTTGCTAATACCTGCCAAGTCATATGTTGATTAAGAACAAGTATTGAGTTAGTGCCATTTGGCCCGTTTTCAGCTATTGATTTTTTAAACGCTCCAGGCATAATAATGTCGTCGTCTAAATCCTTATTGCCGAAAACCGCTGCGTATGCTGTCCAAGTTTTTTTACCGGGATCAGCGTCAACTATTTCGGCAGGGCTTGCAAAGTTCTTTTGCTCATACAAACCTTTGGGTAATTCTATCCATCCCGAAGATGACTTTTGATAATTGCCGAATAGTTTACTCATAATTGGATATAAAAATATATCATTAAAAAATAAGTTTACAAAGTTTTGGTATACATTAACGTTTGCGTATATTCGCTTTATGGGAACGTTTACAGAAAGACTTACCAATTATCCATTTGAAAAAATCGAAAGATTTATTCATGATGGCAAGAAAATAGCACATTACTTTTCTAAAAGAGTTATGGCTCAAGAAATAAATGGAGTAATGACTATTTTAAGGGTTGATATTAGCGATAATGATAACTGGTGGTATTTGAATGAATATCAAAGCTGCATTCTATTGGAAAATTCACATTGTCCATTAGATTTTATATTATCATTATTTAAATTCGAATATTCACACAAATGACAGCAACAGAACTTTTTGAACAAATAACCTCTGAGCCTAAATGGTACGCGGGTTATACAACTCCGCAACATGCCAATCTTTTAAAGAAACGCTTTTATTCGGGAACTATGAGGGAGGAAACCATAAAAAAAATGTTTAACCATTTTGGATATTATTATATCGGTTCTTGGGAAATGAAGCCCAAAGTCGAATTTAATTATGAAGTTGTTCAAGCAGAAGCAAAAAAGATTGCATTTAATTTTAAAATTCCTGAAAGTAAGTGAAATCACTCAAAACAATAAAGACCATCAAACGCGCTGAAAAGAAGCGTAAAGAAGATGAGGCACGAAAGGTAAGGCAAGTTTTATCTTATCTTGAGAATCGGGATTCCGCTTTCAGAAAGTAATGGCACAACAACCATCGAACACCTACAATTAACTACCTCATTAGCCGGTGCGCTCATATCTCCAGGATACAACATTTGTGAACTACCTACAGTGAAAGTATCTGCCATATCAACTAATTGTCCGTTTGCATCTACATGGTCAGCTCTGGTATTTTTATCTAAAATTGAGAGCCATTGTTTTGAAACTTCATAATCCGAATCCATACCACCTAAAAAAGCACCGTAATTCGCACTTGTTGTAGTTTCTGTTCTCGCTATTACCAAAGCCCTGTTTCGATTAAATTCTGGTGAATCCAATTTTTCTTGAATGAAAGTTGCCTGTTGTGACGTTGGCAAATCTTGTGAATCATCCAAAAGTTGCTGAATCCTTTCCCTTGTGGTATCCGTTACGCTTGTGACACGTTCAGCCCCTTGTGTGTGAAAGAATAAGCTCATTAATTTACGCCACTTTTCACTAAAGAATGATGGCACGTCTTTTTGAGCCAATTCTAAGGCTTTAGAGCCTTTCACCATCTTTTCTATATTGTTGTATGTAAAAGTCGCTCCGCTTACTCCTGCGCGTTGATACACGCTTAAATAAGCCGTTTTAATGGGTTGCTCTGTGACTAAAACAGAAAGGTGACTTGAAACTTGTGAAACTGAATGATGCGTTATGAATTGGGACACATTTTTACATTGCTCATCTAAAGCACGTTTGAAATGTGGGTAGGCTTGTTGCTCAAGCGTATGATGTAGCCTTTTCCAGTCGCGTAAATATTGCGGTTTGTTATACCTTGCCGTTTGAATTGTTGTCATTGTTAACTACTTCTGCCCCTGCAAGTGTGAATTGATTATCAGTTATGGCTAAATCATCTAATAGCATCATGTTTGATGGCACGATTATTTTATCCATTAGCGGATCAGGATGTACATCGAATCCCATACCTTGACGTTTCTCATTTCCACTTATCCACCAACTTTGAGCCATCCATTGTGCTACAATGTTCAAATCATTCTGCATATCAGGTAATGACAATGCATCGTATTGAATGAAATAATCGTATTGATTATCTGAATAAGGCGGACAAATATCACGTGTTAGCCTGTCAGACCCTATGTTGCAAAGCGGAATGATAACGTTGTAAATAAATTGCCTCATGTGCGCAGCAACGTTGTTATCTGTTGACGCTGACATATCATTTAGCAGTGTAATTGGAATGTGATAGGCATTTGCAATGTCTTTTCTATCGAAGTTCATCGACTCCAAAAGCATTAACTCCTGTACTGGCAAGCCTACCTGTGTGTAATCAATTGCGGCCGGTGTGGCAAATAAACGATCAATTAACTCTCCACCTGAGTAACGGTTTTTTTTGGCTATTTGGTCTTTAAAGTCCATTGCCTGGTCGGATGTCCATTTTACATTACCGTCTTTTGGCGAAAAGAAACCCATTGCACCACCGTTAACTATTTGCTTATTGGCTTCTACCCTGCTATCCTTATTTTTTTGTAAGGTCATACGATAGGCCATTAACGGGGATTGTCCGTAAAGCTGTGATCCGTAATTATTGTAATTTGGGTTAAATGTTTTAGTATGGCTTACCGTTGTTGCGTCAAAGTCGTACATATCCGAACCAAAGAAACGCTGATTGATGACACGATAACCTTTTATCGGCTCAAATGGCCCACCTGAAATAATCTGCATAAATTGTGCAGGCAACACATACATTTCAGACCATTTTTTATTTGACAGGTTTATACCGTTGTAGTAGTTGTAAGTATTTCCTGTTAACAGATAAAACCCGAAAAAATGTTTCATCCAGTCTATACCGGTTTGATACCTGTTCGGAGTGTTAAGCAAATCTGAAATTGGCGCAAAATAAACCTCATCCATTGTTTTGGCTTTAATTTGCAAAGCCTTGTATAAGCCTTCTTTTGTTCCTGATTGAATTAGATTGCGGTACTTTTGAACCGATGTTTTGTTTTGCTTTTTAACCCTGAATACAGTTGGAACGCATAAAGATAGCTTTGTCAGAATCAGATCAACGCATGTATACACATCCGCGTTCATTTGGAAACCATTCTGAACGTAGGTAAATGTGTTGTCGGCTAATTGTACAGGTTGACCGTTATTCAGCCACCCGTAAAGTGTGGTATTGTAAGCAGATAATGAAGTTAAAGCAGCTTCTAACTCTGTGTTTCGGTTCTGTATCTTTTTAAGTTCATCTACCGAAGCTAATCCTAGAAAATCCTTTAATCCCATTTCTGTATGTTTCTGTAAATATAATTTGAATTATCGAATTTACAAATTACCAAGTCCATGAGATAACATAGTCCAATTCAAAGTAGTATCTCATCATTAGTAAATCGCGCCAATCCGGTGAATGTCCAATATTCTCTTTTACTTTTTCTTTTGGCAATATCCTGAGCTTTCTTTCGTCATCTACTTTATAGGTTTTCATCCATGAAAGTTCAAGTGCTATTTCTTCTTTTTCATTGCCTGACAAATCGCATTCTATAAAAATTTCATTTTTATTTATTTTAGATGCTAACCCGTAAATGCATTGCGTTTGAAGATTTGCGTAATTTTCAGCCTTAATTTTACTTAGTGGATTTTCAGCACTTTCAATTGGTAATAGTGCGGTTGAATTATTTAAAAATCCCAATATTTCACAATTATCGACTACTCCACCACCTACACCGTCTTCATCAGCTACACATTGCATATTCGGTATGCCATATTTAACCCTGAAAGCTAAAATACAATTCTGTATTTCAACGGTAGATGAAATTGCATATTCTTGATGTTCTACCAAAACCCATCCATTCCATACGGCTATTCTTGCTTTGTCAGATCCAAATCGTGCAATATCGGCAGTTATATATTTTTTACCTGTTTTTTGAACGTGGTTATTTTTGAAAATTGATATTATACTATCATATTCGCATAATGCTGTTGGATCATCGTCGTATTCCCAATTTCCATCTCGTAATCTGGCTTTTGTAATTGGGTCTGTAATAGCGTTTAGATTGGCCTCATAGCCACTTTCTTTAAATGGGTTGTCTACTATCTTTGCTTGAATAAAAACACGCCCCACCTCTAATTCATTGTTTACAGATGGTTTATAGTAGTACGTATAAATCCAATTCTTTTTTGGATTGGCTGTAAGGAATATTTTACCGCGTCCTAAATTGTATTTGTCATTTAAGTTACGACCGACACGGGTTTTCAAAGTATCGAATGCCCCGAAATGCACTTCTCCTGCTTCTTCTATCCAACCGCCTGTATATTCAACTGATCCGTAACGTTCATATAGCGGGTCAGATGGCAGAAACTTTAAATCTAAAAGTGAAATTCTACTACCATTGAAAAACTGAATGTAATTCATTTGACCATTGAAAGAATAACTTGTAATGCCAAATTCTTTGCAAACTTTAAAGAATGTCAAAAGTGTGCTATCCTTTAGCCTTTTTAGTTCTTCACGCCCTATAAACCATGTTGTGCCTGGACACGAAAGGCACATAAACAAAAGCCAACAGCAACCTAAAAAGCTTTTACCACCACCCGCAGCACCACCGTATAACAAATCAAATGTTTCGTCATCGGTCAATTTTTTTAATGCCGCTTCCTGTTTTAAATGTTTGCCATTTTGAGAAACAGTTATGAAATCAAAAAAGCCTCTTTTGAAGGCTTCAGTGTAAATTTGCTCTTTGTTTAAAATGATATTAGTTTCCAATTTTTGCTTTTTGGGTTATTTGCAGAATTGTTTGTAAATCGTCATCACTTATTTTGCCAATATCAAACCCGATCTCTACTTCGCCTGAATGCTCAATTTCCTGCTTTGGAAAGCCATATCTGCTATCCATGATAACTTTATATGCTTGGGGTGTTTCGGCTTCACGTGCGGCTTTAATTTGGGCTAATGTGATTTGATCTTCTAATGTTAGCTTTTCAAATTCACCTGTAATTGGATTTGTCCAATCGGTAACAGTTTCAAGCCATTTTTTAGCTACGGTAGCCCTTGTTTTAGTTCCTACTTCGCGTCCTTTTGGGTTTCCTGATTGTCCCGGTTGAAATACTTTTGCACCTATTGGAGTCTCACCTTTTTTAAATGGCATTTTATTTCTGCTTTATTTCTGCTATATCAAAACTACATAGTAAACATCAAAATTCAAAATTTGATCAAAAAACAAGCCCACCGGGTGCATAAATCCGATGGGCTTTCTACTAACTACTTTTACAAAATACGGTTTTTAGTTCATTTATACCTCCGCTTTAGTGTTTTATTTAATTTCTCTCCAAAATACTATATCTTCCTTTATATTGGTTGTTAGCCCATTATCACATAAAATCACCCATCCATCAAAATACGGGTCACATGGAACTATTACAGTATTATTGCGGCCCTTTAGTCCATTCTTTTGATATGTTGTAAAAGGAAAATAAGCAGCGTAACCCATACCTGTATTACCGGCTAAGTCCATTAATTCAACCATATTTTCATGAGTTGGAATTTCATTTTTTATATCAATCCAATTTTTCATTTCAATTATCTGTTTTAACAAACTGTTTTTGCTCCAACATTTTTATTTCGATTTTCTGCCAGTTAATTAGTATGTGCAATTCATCTATTTGCTTCTTATATTTTTGGCATTGAGAAATAGCATCATGGTTTATTTCTAATAGGTCAGCAATTTATCTTTGCTGTTCGGTTAATAGTTCTGCTGTTGTCATGATTTAGTCATTGTGAGATAATATTTCATTAAATCATCTTCACACTTTTTCAATTGGGCTTGTAGCTTTTTTTTTAAAGCATACTTTTCTGCAAACTTTCTTTCAGCGGTTGGTTTACTCATGCCTCTTAACCCCTTAATTGGCTTGGTTATTTTTACTTTTGGTAAATCGTAAAAACTCATTTCAAGCTATTTAAAAACACTTGTGAATGATGTGATAACACAATTGCTGCGATAGCTACAAAAAGTATCACCGCTATTGGTATCAAATAAATTGCGAGATTGAATTTTATTGTTTTCATGGTTTTATTTGTGAATGTTTAAAATTATGATTTTTATGCAAAATATCCGTCAGGAAATATTAAAGCATCCTTTTTGATATTATAAAACATAGCGTACTCTAAGTCTGAAATCATAGCCTTATACGCAGCTCTATTATGAACCATTAATGTGTGTTGGTCTTTTGTACCTTCTCCGCTATTGATAAGGATTGTAAGCTTATCGATTCTTTTTCTATAAGAATCTGTGAACTTTTTAATATTAAGTTCAGTTTTTGTAAGTGCTTTCATTTTTTTATTTCTTTAAGTTCGTTGCCACCAAAGCCCCGCATTTGTTACAGTGCGAGGTTTGATGTTTATCCCGTAGCTTTACGGGCTTAAACGGGTTAATTATTGAAGCAGGTTACTAAGACCTGTTTGGTAAACCGTAATATGATGTAATACATCGTCAAGGCTGTATACAGTTTTACTACGTGTTCCAATTGTAACAGTCCAAATACCTTGATTTTCGTTGTATGTTACATTAAGATTGTAATTGTTGTTTAAAGTTTTCATTGCCGTCAAGCTTTTAATATCAGCTACATTGCTAATACATAACAAATGTAAACAATTATTTTTGATTTGTCAAGTGTTTTTACAACTATTTTTCAAAATAATTTGACTTAAATAAAAAACCGCCTTAGATATTACTCCTTAGCGGTTTTTACGAACTCTCAAAACACAAGGTCTTTACTTATAACTTATGATGTTATCGGGTATAATGTTTGAATTTAATGTAGTATCGTTCCAATTATTGTTTGTAAAAGTCACTCCTGATTGAGTTGTTTGACCTGATTTACCAAGCCATAAACCTAAATATGTTCCATCAGGCCTGATCCATCTTGCCCTATTATTGGAAACTACAGTATTTGTTTTTGTGCCAGTAAATGTAAAGCCATCATAGCTTACTTTCATGGTTTTATCGTCACAAACCACAATGTTATTATCATACAACAGATTTGATCCTGTACAAACGCCTATTAGCCCGTTTACGCCACTATTTACGCAAATGTTATCAGTTATGTCATAATAGCTTCCTGAAACGTCAGGGGCGGTCAATCCGGTGCCTGTATCGCCTGCATTCGGCCAACCACCATCTACCTGTCCACCTTTTATTTTATTCCGCTTAATTTGAAAATGGCTTGCAGATGTTCCGCTTGTTTGGAATATGCTGATTATATCGTGGGCGTGGACTGCTATGCCTCTCTGACAAAAATATGTTATCGTTTACTTGTTGATTTGCTCCACTGCAATTAACATACTGGATAAAATGAGCGAAATTGTTATTGTATTTGACAGGTGCCCAAAGATTAAGCCCCTGATTGAAGTTTACTTTTGTTCCTGTGCAATTGGTAGCCATAACGCCAAAGTTTACCATTGTGAAGAAACAGTAATCAACCGTGCAATTAACGCAATTATTTAGCCTTACTGATATACCATTTGTATTGGAGAACCGGCAAAGGGTTATATGGCAATTTGTGCAGTTATTTAAAACCAAAAGATCAACCGATTTTTTTGAGCCGTCAAAAGATAAACCTGTGATTGTTAATCCTGATTGATTGTTGTATGTTTTTGCTGCTGAAACTATTCCACCTGGATTTATTGGCGTTGGTGGAATAACAACCGGTGCTGAATAATCTATGCTCGAAAAACCCGCTATCATTTGCGTGACTGCTGCATCTACAATGCTATCTTCTTTTGCAGAAGCCGTTGAATTATTGAAACTTCTACCGTGTAAACTTGCTTTCAAACTTTCGCCAAAACTTGTGGCATTTGATGAGGCATTGTCTTTTGATGCTATGTCCATGATTTACTGATTTTTAAAATACACTCAAAGCTAAAGTTTTTAATTTGAATTTCAATTCCGATGTTATGTTACTCACTTTCCAATTCTTTAATTTGTGCCTCAATCTTAGTTTTGAGTTCTTTCGGCAAATCCCACCAAAGTAAGCCCTTTAGCGAACCAATGTACTCACCTTTTAATCGGGCGTAATCAACCGTTAGTTTTAAGTTAATGACCTCTAACTCTTGGTAGCCGGGTTTCTCGCTCATATCATTAATGGCTTAAGGGGTGGTTACTTGTTTAATAAAGCCAACTACGGCTTGGTAAGTGGCTGAAAGTTTGGTGTCATCTATTATATCAATCCCCCATTCTTCACCCTTTTTGGTAATTATACAGGCATGTAGATTGCTGTTAAAACAGATGTCAGTATCCCATCCCATTGCCTCTATCTTCTCAACTACTGGCATAAGCCAATCCCATGAGGTGTGATACTGCAAGTCTTTAATAGCAATTGTATCGTAATAATTATAATACTTGGGCGATGAGCCTCGCAGCCTTCCCATATATAAACCTTCTTCAAATTCAATAGGGGTTCGGCTGGTCATGAATTGATCTATGAGCTTATTATTTTCGAGTATCTCTTGTTCTTTCATTATGGCTTTTCTTTTAAACTATCAGTATCTGTTTCTCGTGGTTGAAAGGGTGATTGGCAACCGTGTATATCAATTCCTATTTCTTTTAACTTAGCTTGTAGATGTGGCCTCCAATAATAGCGCGGTCTGCCTTCCGTTGGCGGTTCAGGGAAATCATAATAGCCCATCAGCCATTTAAAAACTTCAAGCATATTAGCTATCTCCTTATCCTTGTCAGCTATAATGGATTGGGCTTTTAGGGTGGCGTATCTTTCGGCAACTGTCTTAACCATGTGAAGCGGAAAGTAGTCACCTTCCAAATGCTCGATACTGTATATAGGAACTTTATCATCTGATGGGTATTGCTGATAATGCAACTCATCTTGTAACTCAACTAATAATTCTTCTATTGTCTCCGCACTCACCCCAGTATCGGTAATGCGGTCTGACTGTGTGGATGGTGAGCCACTAATAGAATTTCCGCTTACATTGCATTCAGAATCCGGGCTGCAACACTCATCATTACAAGGTAGTTTTGTAACTGGACAGATATTATCTTCTCCAATTATAAGTTTTTCCTTCCCCCTAACTTCATTACCCTGGCTTGCTTCTGGTGAGGGGGCTAATATCCAAATTTGGCGGAAACTGTGCCCATATTCAGAAAAGAAATCCCTGTCACTGTCATCGCAATTTCTCCAATCGTCTTTTCCCTTTCTGGTATACTGCCACTGCAAATAAGCCATAACTACTTCACCGGGTTTGGTGTCAGGGGAGTTCTGGAACTCGAAATACTTAAAGTTGTCTTCAAATATAGTCCACTGATGATTTATTATTTCTCCTGTATTGGGAGTATCTATGATTTTATCATGTGGATTAATAGGTCTCCACCTGCCTGTATGGTCTTTATAAATGGGTGTTGGGGTCATAGGTTATTGATCTAATGGAGTTGCGTATAAGTCAAAAGTACTACCAAGCATAAAGCTTTGTTTAGCTGGCTTTAGATCGCCGGATGTGCCGACAAAATGAATAGCAACATGGGTTTTATTAACTTTTATTTTTGTAACCCTGAATGTTCCCGGTTGCATACATGTTCCTGATTTGTATTCTTTACCTACTTCATATCTTTGCAGTAGATCAATTGCCGCAGCTATCATTGAACCCGCATTAGACAAGTTTTCAATTTTGTTTGAAAGCTTTAAACTGGCTTTATCAAAAGGCCATGCATAAGGTGACAATCCCATGTAGACCGTTGCCGCATTAATAAACTGCTCAGGCGTATGCCCGCTGTCATGGTTGTAATCATAGCCTTTTTTGGTATGACTTTCTCTCTTTTCTGAAATTAATAAAGCTCCTGTTTTCATATCGCTAATTTTTAAAGTATGCTATTGGGTAAAGGGGGGTTAAACGGGATAGTCTGTAGCGTCAAAAAAAATGTACCCTTTAGGATAGATTGTGAATTGATCTATTGTATCTTCCGGGTCGTTAGGATCGCCTTCAAAAACAGATACAGGCTCAATACCCTCTTCGCTTTGATAATAATCTTCGCTCAGAATCCATATTTGGGGAATGTCATAATAAAATTCATCACATCTCTGCACACCCAATGGGTTTTTTAAGAGTTCTTCATCCGAACGCGTGTTCAGATAATCTTTCAGTTCTTTAAAATTTGCTATTTTCATAATCTTTCTCTATTACTTTAGTGTATGAAGGGTGGGGATTAAAGTTCGATCTCGTAAGTAACATCGTCCTCGCTATAAGGTGTAAATTGCAGCAAAGCTTTTCTAACGGCTTTATGGGCTTCCTTAGCTGCGTATTTAGCCTGATCGTCTGTTAAGGCCCATTGCTTTTCATCAACAGGCAAATCGATTGTAATTTTCAGGTGTTTCATCTTTTCTGCTTTAGGTTGTGGCTTTACGAATAGCGTTTGTGACTTTGTTTAAAACATTTACATCCGTTACAGGTATGTATTGCTGAAGTTCAGTTAAAGCGGCTTGGCAGGCTTCGTACAATTCAGGTGCAGCGGCTATTAGTTTGGCATTGGCTTTCATTTCAGATTCAACAGTGTCTTCGTGTCCGACACTACCTACAATTATATCAAAAGGGTCATCTGATACTACTTTCAATAAAAAACTGCTTTCGTCAAGCCTCCACGGGCCCGATGTAAATTTTTTTGTTTCCATTATCTTATTGTAATTAGAGGGTTGCCAATAATTGTTCTTTAGTATGAAAGATTTCGCTTTCATCAAAGGCGGTCGTGTATTGCGATCCTGCCGGATTTTTAAGAACCCAATAGGTAGTTCTATAATTACCCATACCGTCTACATTTATAACAATGCGTTCAATGGTTGATTGCCATACTTTGTTAAGCGTTATGAAGTATGCATCGTCCGAAATATTAAGCTTCGTTTCTATTTTCATCTTTTCAAATATTTATTGTTAGTTCGCTATTGGTGAGGGAGAAAATTAAATTCTGTAAAGTGTGAGCAAAAGGTATAGGTACTATAAAGCCTTGATTGTTCCAAACCCATTGCTTGAACTCATCCTGCATAATTCGAATCTTGTGAGATTGGCCAATGTCGTATAGCCAAAAACCGTAAGGATCATCTTTTGGAGCTTCTAAAAATCCCGCTTTCTCCAGTATTTCAGGTGTCAATGGGATAGGCGAATAATCTTTTGAATATTCAGGATCAATTTGCCATTTATATAAATCTAACCCGTCTATAAGCCTTATAATAACATTCCCATGTTTATTTTGGGTATTCCAATTTAATAGATTCCCAATTTTTAATTCTTCTGCTTTTATCATCTTCCTTCCTGTTTAATAAAGTGTAGTGAGAGAGCTAAGCCGCGGTCGATTAATTTATTTAAATCGAAATGATGTGAGTATAAATATTGGTATTGCTTCAATGTATAGGCCGCGTTATCCGATTCAGTATTCCATTCAATTTTACCGATTCCCAAAATATGTTCAGGTAGCATCATGTCGGACAATGGCCTTAGCAATGGCTTTATATCATTGGTTTCAATTTTCCACCAATGATAGCTGTTATTAATTTCACCCTGTGCCAATCCTTGCATTTCAAGTATTACACAATTGCCAGTAGTCCCGAATGTGAACATTAAATTATACGGCAAATATGGTGCGAGTTCTTCAAGTTTTATTGTTTCCATTGATAGTTATTTAAGTAACTCTCCGGTAATTGTATCGTATTTTGCCATGGTTTCGCCTTTCTTGGTCTTTCGGGATTTTATGTATTGATGATATATTTCACCCTCTCTTACTCTAAAAGTAATTTCATCGTCCCGGTATTGATTTATGGCGTACGTGCCGGTCAACTTACACCCGTCATTACCTAAATCATTAATACTGAAATGGTACTCTTTATCATACCCTTCAATGAATTTTTCTGCGGCTATTCGATGTGTGGTTTTCATAATCTTTTTTATTTTTCTTCTTCCCTTTCTACCCCTACCTGATAAAAAAAGGGGGAGGGTTAATTTTTGGTTTTTAATAGAGCATTATAAGCCATATTGTACCAACTGTTATCCTTTTTATAATTAACAAGAACTCCATCACGAATTTTAGCTAAAACTAACTCAAGTTCTTTCACTCGGAAATTCATTACACTTTCGCCCTCTACCTCAATCCAATCAGAAGTTTCCCAACGATCGTCATACCCGTTATTGCTATAATCTTCTAAAATATAATGACGACCACGACAGAATACATAATATCCTGCCACTCGTTTTCCATTATCGACTCTTAATGCCGTGTATTGTTCCATATCTTTTCAATCTTTTTTTCACCTACAAAGACCATCTACCGCGTAGGATGGTCAAAATCCAAATTGTCTGTAAGTATTAATTACCACGCCATCGGTATCAATTTCAGTGTCGCAATGCGCTTGACAATTTTGTACAGTTTGGTCAATTACCAGTTTTGCAAATTGCTTAAGCGCGTCAGAAACAGTTTGCACATATTGTTCACCAGCATGGGGATGCGAAATCACATCGTTTGAAAAACCTTGATGTTTCAGCCATTCTTCGACCGTTATTTGAATGTAATCTTTGCTCATTGTCTTTTATCTATTTTATGGGTTTACTACCTCTTTAGTCTTTTGGCAACATCTGTGCCTTTTATCTTGTCGATTTGCTCGTTTAATTGCTTTATCCACTTGTTAAAGTCATTTCCTGTATATCCTTGTGGAATAATAGGGGCTTGTGTAGAAGTTTTCATTTTTTAATATTTAAGTTTCGATATTCAAATGTAACAATTATTTTTGATTATGCAATAGCAAAAGTTAAAATAATTCAACTTTTTTTGATTAATTGTTACTTATGCCTTTTTCGCGGATGTTTTGAAGGTCAAGTTCCTGTAGTTCGTATTGATCTACTTTACCTGGATTTAAATTTTCGGTTGTTTCCATCAAACTTTTTAAGCTTTGGAGTGCCGGTTTAAGATCTTCTAAATTTCCTTTTATCTTAGTTTTTGGACTTTTCATTTTTAGCGGGTTGAAGTTGTAAAGTGTCTTTTCTGATGTAAGATTGTTGAAAGGCCGATAAAACATTATTCATTATGTCACGTGCAGGAGAAACATCTTTTGATTTCGCCTCTGATCCACTTAATAGGCTGTCAGCGTGAATAATTTGCTTTTGGAGTGATAAATATTGTTGCTCAGTAAAAGGAATGTAATAAACCTTAAATGGCTTTTTTTCTTGTGAAAATGCTGCCAGTGATGCAAACGCAATAAGAGTAGTAAGAATTGATTTTTTCATGTTTAATTATTTTGAGGGTTTTTAGTGGTGTGTGAATCCCGTAAAGCAATACAGGCCGTATCTCTAAATTCGGCTAATTTACCGTAAAACTCCATCATGCCGTTTGCGTCACAATGTTTAACAGCAAGGTCTTTTAATGCTTCATATTGGTCACTTATTTTACAAATATATTCTTTGAATTTTTCGTCGGTTATCATTTTTGATTACGTTTAAGTTCTTTTCTCATTTGTGCCTTCTCAAAATCCAACCACTTTTTAAAGAAAAAAAGATTGATCGGAATAGCGATTAAAAATATCGCGTAAATTGTGTATAGTATTATTTTTCGGTTCATTAGTTTAGGGTTTTATTATATTCAAATATTGCATTCATTACCTCACTTACAACAGTAGTGGCCACAAAAAATGCTTCTTCCTGTGTTTTAATATAAGGGGCTACAAATGCGTTAATCTGATCTATATTTGGCCCATCTTTATGCCAACTTTGATCGTATGCTTTTGATATAGCATTTTTCAACCTTGTAATCTGTGATTTATCTAAACCTAAGGCTTTTTCAAAATCGTTAACTTCTTTTTTGTAATTCATGATTTTATGTTTAAGTATTTATAAGCTTGAATTAATTCTTTGTCGGTGAGCAGATGTTTAAACTTTTCAAATCTTTCAAGTGCCAAATTATAAAAAGGCAGCTTTGCCCGATCTTCTGCGCCTTTGTCGTCCCAAGAATTATGGCATGTGCAAACTCCTAAAAGTGACGTCCCTAAGAACAAAATATTATCAGGTTCGGTTGCTACACTTTCAAAAACAGCCTTTGGCAAAACGTGTGCTGTAACACATCGTTTCATCTTCTTTGTAAAGGCATATAAAGGCTTTTGGCAACCTTGACAGTTGTAAGGCATACATTCGGCCATCTTATCAAAAAAGTCGTTTATATCGCCTTGTTTTGCCTTTTCTTGATCGGTTAGTTTTTTAGGCTTTGAAACAATTCCAGTTCGTGTTTTAGTAATAGGTTTTAACTCCGATTTTTTGACGGTGAAATAATTATCTTCAAGCCTTCTTAATTCGTTGTCACAAACTAAAACTTCACTGCCTTTATCTATTTCAACAAAGACTGTTTGTCCGTTATAATTGTGAGCAGTACCACGCTTTATTTTTGGCTTAATCATCTTGGAGTTCCTTTAACACCATCAATTTTAAAAAATGGATTTGTTTTGCCGTCAGCTATTTTTGCACCTAACGCTTCAGCAACACATTCTCTAAATTCATCTACTGAAATATAGATAATGGCATCTTCAAATACCGCTGTATGGCTTATAGAAACTTTTGCTTTTATAGCCATCTGATCTTGGTTTTTGTCGTCTTTTACTATTTTCATGATTTAATCATTTTTCATTAGGGTCTAAAACAAATTGTGCAATGTGACGACCAGTTCCTTTACCTTGATGAAATTTATTATCAAGCGGTTTAGTGTTTTTACTATTTTTCATTTTTCATCCAATTATCGCAACTGTCATCCTCAAAGTTTTCGCCTGAGAATTGTTCCCAAAATATACAAACCATAATACCTATTACTATCAGTTCCATGAGAGTTAAATTTAAAATAATAAATGTTGAGTTTTGCCGATTTCAGCATTCAAACAATTTTTAACTGCTAAATCAAAGTATGATGTTTTTAGTTCACCACCTATGGCTTTACGTTCCATTTTTATAGCCTGAAAAAGTTCTGACCCGATGCCGGCAAACGGCGTATAAATGGTATCGCCTTTATTTGTCCATAAATGAATTGATCTTTCTATAGTATCTAAGCTCAAAGGGCAAATGTGCTTTTCGTCTTTCTCATCTCTTGCACCTTTTAAGTTTAAAGTATTGCCAAAATCAATATCCATCCAAACTGGAGATGCTATTTTTTGCCATAAATCAACCGGTAAATATCCGGGTTTATCAGGATGTGTGTCTTGGTGTGTAACGGGGTTATTGTGATCGCCTGGTTTACGAAATACCATCAAATATTCAGGTATTCCGACACGCGACATTGCAGCATCTTTTTTAATCTGTTTATGAAGTAACCCTAATGCTTTTGTACGTGTCATTTCGGTAACAGGGTTTTTCCATATTGTAACCCGTGAATGATAGATAAATCCAACTTCAGTAAATGCCTGTAATATCATACCTGAAAAGTCACGTAACCCGATATATCCTTCTTTGCCTTTTTGAATAGGCAAATCCATGCAATGAACCGCAACATTACGACCAGACCAAAGTATCCTGTATAAGTCTTCAACAATGAATTTAAAGGCAAATAAAAACTCATTGTAGTCTTTTGAGTTACCCATATCTTCAAGTTCACTTGAATAAGTATATAATTCAGCAAATGGAGGTGAAAATATGCTAAAACCGATACTTTCATCGGGTACATTCTTAATTGTTTTTACGCTGTCACCCAAATACAATTCAAAATTATTACCTGTTACAGTTTTAACTTCGCGTTGGTCAATTTCTTTAACTTCGCTTTTTATGTTTTTCATTACCGCTTTAGCCATTGCTTGTTGCATGTGTTCAAATTGTTTTTGTTTATTATAAATTGATTGTATAACGTTGGTCATTGTATCTGTTGTAATCAGATAAATGTTTACCGGATGAGCCTGACCGAAGCGATAAGAACGCCTAATACCTTGATATAACCCCTCAAAGCTAAAGTCCAACGAAGCGAAGATCTGATTATGGCAATTTTGGTAATTCATCCCCATTGCAGCTATTTTTACTTTTGTTAGCAGTATGCGAAAGTCTCCATTTGCAAAACCCAATAGCTTATTTTTTTTATATTCATTGCTGTCAGACCCTTTTACTTCTACAATTCCAGGTATCAGTTTACGTAAATACTCACCTTCTTCATTTTGCTTTATCCAAATGATAAAAGTTTCATTAGAGTTATTTACAATATCTGCGACCTGATCTAACCTTTCTATTTTTGTAAGCCTTAATTCAGTATTGAAATTTGTAGCTGACACGGCAACGTCATTAAACAATTGTCCGTTTTCTCTACTTTCGGTTTTTATTTTGTGTTCAACCAAATTAAGTGACGGCAAATTATACCCATCCATTTTAAAACCTATGTCAGCAGGATTTGAAAGCATTATTGCCCATTCCGATACCCATTCATAAAAACGTTCCTTTGCATGCCCTTTTAAACGCCATTTAGCCGTATCTCCACCGTCATGAACAAAGTACATGGCAAGCATTTCATTGTAGCTCATAACGTTTAAAAACTCGCTATGATTACCCAACTCCATAGGGTCGTTTGGGCTTGGCGTTGCAGTACAGGCTAATTTATAAGGAGAATTTGCGAAGTTTTCAATTATCAGTTTTCGGGTTGCTCCATCAAAGTTTTTAATGATTGAGCTTTCATCCAAAACGACACCTTCAAACCGTGAACAATCTATATTTTCAAGTTGCTCATAATTGGTTATATGAAGATTGCATAACTCAATTAAATGTGGATCATACTCAATCAGGTTATAACCAAATCTTTCAGCCTCTTTTATGGTTTGACCCACAACGGCCAACGGTGCTAAAAGCAAAACAGAACCACCAGTATATTTTGCTATTTGATAAGCCCATTCTAATTGTTGAAAAGTCTTGCCAAGGCCACAATCTTGAAATAAGGCGAAACGACCTTTCCTCAATGCAGTTTGAACGCAAAATTTTTGAAATGGAAATAATAATGGGTTTAAATCTTCTATGGAAATTTCAAAACCGGATTCGACAAAAGATTTTTTCTTCTGTAATAGAAATTCGTCGTAATTCATTAAAAGTTAAATTTAAGTTCGTTGTGTATAAAGATAAGACAAAATAATTTGATTTACAACTTTATTCTTTCGTCTTCAAAAACTCTCCGTTAATAACTTTGCCTATTTTTTCGTGGTGTTTTTCAAGCCCTTCTTTGATGAGTTCTTTGTCACCTTCTGTAAAAACGAAGTCTTCTTTTGTCATGAAGCGAAGCCTGGAGTTGTTAGCCACGATGCCGCAATCTTTCTCTAAGAACTGTTTCTTATTGATAACTTCGAGGGATTCTATAAATTCTTTTTGAGGGTCTTTTTGTTTAGCCATGATGTTAAATTTAGTTGTGAACATTTTTGTTATTAATATTGGTCATCAAAGTCATCTTCATAATCAAACTGCAATTCCCAATTGTGATCCGCCAATGCCTTTACTTTTGCCTTGTCAGTTACAGACCATGTGTTTTCAGGCATAGACTTTATATTTGCAACTTCACGTATCAAAATTGCTTTTTCGCTCATTAGATTGGCTCTTTTTGCCTCAAACTGTTTTGCTTGAATAAACTGCTTAACAGCTTTATCTGTCAATCTTTGGCAGTCTTTACGGGCAATATCTATATCGATTGTATCAAGTCCGTTTTCGTTTTCCAATGACATAGATGCTTCGAAATGACAGTAATTGTAAGACTGCATAACTTTTACAGATGCGGTAGTAATTTTTGTGCTCATAATTATTGATTGCTTTTTAATTGCCAAAGCCCCTTTTTATCGGGGCTATTTGGTGTCAGTTAATTATATTGGTTATACATTTGAAGAAACATATTTATGTGCTTGTGAATATATTTCAGATTTACCACGTCTTTTACATTCATCATAACAGGCATCACACATCCAATGATAATCTGATCTTGGATTATTTTCTGCATAAGCAGAAAGCCAAATATCGCTTTCACATGCTTTTCTTAGTTCTGTATCAGACATTTCTGTTAATTTTAACAAGTATGATATTTTTGGCTTCCCATAATTATCGTTACCGGTATATATTCCAAAAGGTTTACCTAATTCCAATAATGCTTCTACATCTTTATTTATTTCTGTTTTCATGATTGTAATTCTGTTTTAGGTTCTGTTAAATCGTATTTCTCATAAGTCGCCATTTCGAGGCTTGTAGGCCATTCGTTAAGGCAAGTTCTTCGTATTTCGTCGATAGCCATACTTAAACCATGAATACGGTTTGATTCGCATAATTCCGCTATGTGGTCATCTTTAATAAATGAATAATTTGGCTTGTTATTCATTACATCTATCAGGTTATTGATAGCTTTCTTTGCTTGGGTTATTGGGTCTTTCATAATTCGCTTTTGATAAAATAAACACTTCCGATTAATTCAACGTTTACGCCGTAGATAAAGCACATTTTCTTTTTATCTGAATCTTGGCTTACGAAATATTGAACAGGAACAGTTCCTATCCTTGGTTTACGCTCGCGTTTTATCTTAATGAATTTGAATAGCCTCCCATCGGTGCTAATTATGCCGCCGATAGGAATATCCCATGTTGTTAATTGTTGCATCTTATTTCAAATTTTCGGTCAGGTAATCTTTCACTACTACATGCAAGTTTTCGCGTGTGAAAATATCCGCGTCAAGCTCTGTTAACTCGTCGGGTGAGTAAATATACTGCAAGTTCATTTGGTTGTCTCTTACGTGTTTTAAAAGCGTTGCAAAGGCAATCTGATGAAAGCTAACATCTGACTTGGTATCAGCTTCGTAAACGGTGTAGTCAACTATTACAACATCTTCGCTGTTAAGTTCTACTTTCCAAACTTCGATTTCTTGTGTGTTTTGAGTTTCCATTTTTTGAGTTCTTTAAATTCGATAAACAAATGTAGTCAAAATAAATTGAAATCAAAATAAATTGATAAAATATTTTAAAATAAAAAAGCCTCCCGTAAAAAGAGGCTAATTGTTGCGTGACAGCACAACTGGCTTTTTATACTTAGCTGCAAGTGTGTGTTAAAAAAAGCGTCCTATAATCTATCTTTTGATTCTCCCATACTAATGTGTGGAATTTCGATTATAACCACGCTTTATATTTTACGCTGCTTTAAGCTTTACCGCGTTTAATTCTTTTTTGTACAGATTTATTTTTGATTCAAAATAGTTAACGTATGTTTCAAATTTATTGATCCTGTATTGTAATAACTTTTGAAATATGTATTCCCGGTTAACTTGCTTGTTGCAAACGTAGAAATAAACCTTACCGTTATCGAATATTTTGTCTGTATTTAAATACGATCTCTTTGGTAATGTTGCAGGCCCTTGTGGTAAATATAATTGGATAGAATCCCCTGTATCTGACTGAATGTACATGCCAAGATCAATAGACAGCCTTAATGTGCCGTCTTCGCCCTCTTTAAGAGAGTACAGATATGTACGCAGGGTTTCCATTTCGTTTGCATCACACAAATATAGCTAATATTATGCCAAATCAAAATTGATTGGTTTTAAAACAATGTTAATTGATCTCTATATGTTATGTTTTGTATCGGTGTAGTCAGGTTCAAACTGGCTGAACGACTATGAATAATAAATTCAGTATATTGTTTTGCTATTGCCTCTGCTATGCCGGTATAGGTAATGCTTCTCAATCTTTCGCGATCAGGTCCAGGTGATGCCATCCAAACATCCTGCCATTTTACTCGCTCCGCTTTATCCTTTGGGGGTGGCCCGACAATGTTTGTTGGTTTTAATTTTGGCAGGTTTTTCAACCACAAGCAAGTTGCTTTCATTTTTTGATGCCCAAAATGCCACGGCTGAAAACATTGATTATATTTTCCTATTCCTATTTTATCTGCTATGCCATTAACTGCATATTTATGTGGTATAGGATTTTCGGTTACCACATAATCAGAATTAAATTCGTGTCTTAAATTAAAAAATATCATTGCGTCAATTAAACTCATCCAACGTCTTGTATTTTGGCGTCCATCTGGATTATAAAGCCATCTAACACCGGAATTTGCTATGAACTTACAAACCGGATGAAATACAACTAAATCATATCTTTCATGAAGTAAATCCCTTACATCACCTTTGTAATGTGGTAATCCCTTTGCTCCCTTATGTTCAATATCACAAGACATACATTTATGACCTAACATCATTATTTGTTCAGTTACTTCCTGGCTTTCCTCACAAGCAACAAGACAATTTAATTTTATATCATTCATAATTCGTGTGATAACTTAAATATCAAAAAGTGCTTTGAATTGTGATTTTATATAATTTTCACCCTGAGAAAAACCATACCATTGATAACAACGCATAAACCGTCCTACAATAGTACATTGTTCATTAGTAAAACCTTTTGCCCGAAGTGCTTCAATCAAACTAACTGTTTTACCGTCAATAGTAAATAAAACAGATAGTTCTTTTTGAGCCAATAAACCATCTTTTTCAACTTCTTCTTTATCAGTTTTCATATCTCTATATTTAAATTAGGTAAAAGCTCAAACATATCTTCAATTTCCATTTCAACATCTGCCAAATCTTTAAAAAACTTATTCAAAGCGATTCTTTTGCATTCAGCTACTAACCTGGTACTTTGATCTGAACTTCTTATTTCATCCAATATGGAACGTGCCTCGTTGATTTTAACAACGTTTCCCATGTATTGTAAAGGGTTATGTTGTTTTTCTAAATTGGATAAAGCCTGAGCCTTAAATTCAAGTTTCTGATCTTTTGTGAAGTTAATCTTTCCGTTTGCATCGAGTGTGTTGTAAACTGAATTACCGTAATCGTTGTAATAACCGTTTTCTTTGAAAAAACGCCATGCCAAAACAAGATTGTTCCACGCTATTTGTGCTTTTTGTTCGTCGGTAGGTTCAGTTGGTTTTTGTGATTCTTTTTCAATCTGAACTTTAGCCTCTATTCTATCTTGTGATGCTGAATATTCTGTAAGCCAATGAAACACATCTTTAGGTGCAAGCCCGAACACTTCACCGTATTTTGCTTTTGATCCGTTTTCTATAGCTATACCAATTTCAGCAATCGTTAAGCCTGGAAAATGTTTTTTAATATCATCGAATATTATAACCTTAATCGATGTTCTATCCTGTTCACTTATTTTAAGCCCTAAAAAAAATATAGCCTTTTCAATGGCATTATTTATAGCTCCATCAATTTCATAAGGTAAAGCATGTTTAATTTGTGTAGCTAATAAAGCTTTTTTGATAATCGAATTTTCAGAATTATCATTTTGTTGTTTAATGATTCCCGTTTCCATATCTTTTTTCCATGTAGTTTTTATGACTATTTATTGCAATTTCTGATTTACTGATAGGCTCTTGATTTATAGAACCTGTTTTAAGTTGAAAGAACCCGGAGTAATTATTACCTATGGCACTATCAATTATTTCAAATGCTTTAACAGGATCTTTGTTACTGAATTTAATAAGCTTTTGTAATGCTGTATTTTTACTGTCATCCGATTTGTAACTCTCGCCACGATCTTTTTTATATTTCAACCATCTATCAAATATTTTTTTTATTTCGCTTTCTTCTTTATTTATAAACAATTCAGTTGCAATTTCATTATCAATTTCAATTTCAGGTTTTGCTTCAACTTTTGCTTTAGCAAATTTTTTCTTGTTTTTAGGTATTGATTTTTGAGTTTCTTCACCGCCTTTTTTACCGGCTTTTGCGCGTTTTTCACTAATTAAAGCGTCTTTTACCATTCGTTTTTGAATAAGAAAATCACCCTCAATATTCAATACTTTTTCATCTACCAATTCACTTAATGCAGATAAAATACAATTGAAATCATATGGCATAAACTTAGCAAGTTGTGAAGCAAAATTATTTATTTGCTTTGTTGTTTGCTTGAATTTTTGCTTAAGCAAAATTGTTCCATATTGCTCTGATTTATGCATAATGCACATTAATCTAATGTACACTCCAGTTGTCGAGGCTGAGCATTCCATTAATTTTTCATCAGTCATAAAATCCTGAATGTATAATGGTAAGTAAGGTTGATCGCGTAAAGCCATTTATAGAAGTTACATAAAATAACAAACCCCGGCGTAGTAAGGAGTACGACCGGGGCAGTTTTACATTGTTAATGTATGTTTAGTATATAATTGCAGCTCCTTACTTCTACATTTATATACTTGAATATGTTTACAATTATAACAAAATACTTTTCAATTTTCAAATTTTAAACAGCCGATTGCCTCACAATAACAACAGGTTTTTTTGGATGCTTTGGAAATACTTTTTCAATAAGAGCGTTTATTTCGTCTGTTTTAAGCCCGTATCGATAAGATAAATCATCGAAGTGTACATAGTTGTTATTTACAACATCTTCTATCACAGAGGCTATAATTAGGTTTGATGGCTTTTTACGGATACCATTAAGCCCGAAGTAAACATTCTCATCCATCACCTATAAGTTATAATCTTATCTTTTATAAGGCCAAATTTAACAGGTAAATCTTTTGGCTTTCGATGTTTAATAACGCTTGTTGGTTCTTCTATGGGATTTTGTTCTGCTTCTAACTCCGCATGATATTTATCACGCTCGCGAGCCGTGTTAAAATTAACTGTTACGTCTTCAAATTCTCTCATTGTTATTAAGGTTAATAGTTATGATTTACGATTTGCATATCCAATTAATAAAAAAACACTGGATGCAATACACCAAAAAATCTTTAAAATTAAGTTTTCGTGTGGGGTGATAATATTTATAATTTCACCAAATCCACCACACATCAATGATATTCCACAACAGATTAATACTTTCATTTATTGAGGTTTAAAATGCTTGTTTGTAAATCATGTAAGGCTCTATTTGCAAAAGGAAAGTTTCTTTATCTGAAAAGGCAAAAGCTATTCCGTTGGCAGCTTTTATTTGCTTTATTCGCTCAATCTGACCTGGTGAAAGCTTGTCTGCACCCGTTTTTACCTCTAATTCAAAATAACGACCTGTATCGCATTGTATAGCTGCTATATCCAAAAGTTTAAAGGTTATCTGATTCTTTTTGAAATGAAACTTTGTTTCTTTTGTGCCGTCTGCTTTAACAACGGTTTCAGAACGAGTTGAAGGAATATTATTTTGCCTCCATGCAACAAAACAACCTGAATTATTAAGATAGTCAATTGCCCACGCTGTAAGATCGGTTGTTGCTTTTCTTGACTTTACAAGCTTTTGCTTTCTTGATAATTCAGGTTTGTTAAATAAATCCATTGTCCCGGTTTTTATTCAGTTGTAACAGGTTGTGTTTTCTTTTTACCTTTTGGTTTTTCTGCTATAGTTTCAACTGATGGGATTGCAGATTTAAATTTTCCGTTTTCAACTTCTTCAAAAGGTATTTTGTATTGATCCGACTTGTAATGTATCCATTCCAATGCTTCAATCAAGAGTGTTTCTAAATGAATTTGTGCGAAGTCGATAAGTGGATAGTTCCAACTGTCATCTGTTGCTTTTAAGGTTGAAAATGAAGGGCAATTTATTTTTTGCTTCATTCCATCCGGTGTGGTTAGTATGCCGAATATTTTAAAGCTGCTGGCATCGTCTTTTGTGGTTATTTGAACAGATGTTATCTCAACGTTTTTATAACGCTTATCGTCAAGATAAATGTTGTCTGTAAAGAAGGCGTTATTTTCAAGTGTAATGAGTTGACCCATTCTATCAGTAGGTTCAGTTAAACCAAGCCTTACAAGTAAATGAACCGCCATTACAGCCATAGCATCATTAAAATGCCTATGACGTGCAAAATCGCTTTTACGAGGTGTTTCCTCATTTACTACTTCATTGTGATCACGCGGTTTAAATCGTTCACGGAATAATACTTTTGTCTTTTCTCCCATGAAATAAACGGCTTTGATGTTTTTTTTGATTTTTGATTCCATTCTGTTGTTTTTTATTTAAAGGTGAATAATTATTTTGAATTAAAAGATTTTGGCGGTTTAGGTTGTTTACCTTCTCGAATTATTCTGTTTTCGGGTGGCTTCGGCGGTGGTGGAATGTTTTTTTTATTTTTCATTTTGAATAAAATTTATTTAAAAGATTTGTTGATGCTATGATTAGTTTATTATTTATTTTATCAAACTCATCTTCATCTGTAGCATGAAATAATTTAATAGACCCATAAGCACCACTTGCCATAGCGCAAAGTATTTTAATTCGTGTCGCCTCTTTAGTTTCCTGTTCAACAAAAAGGCTTTGTGGTTTTTCACGTGTTTTTAAGCCATTAGAAAGCACTTGTTGAATTTTGGCGTTATCCCTTATCTCTGTCAATAAACTCTCTATACGGGCTATATTATCCTCAAATCCAGGCAATTTAATAGGCTCTGCCGTTTTCTGTTGACGAACGCGAAGTTTTTCAAGTATTAACAAGGCCATTTCTCGGTTTGGTTCTCCTTTTGACCAAATAAACTTACCATTTTCTGAGGTAACTATTTTGAGTTTTTTGACGACTGAAAATGTGCTTTTTGATATGTTATACTTTTCTTGCAAATAAGTGCTTTCGGTATTATTTGACCGATCAACTCTGAATTTTAAATCATACAAAAAGTTAATCGTCTTTTCGATAGATTTCTCATTCGCGCTTCTTACTCTTGACATTTTAAGTTAATTTAAAGTTCGATCAATATGGTTTAACTATTTTTTCTGTTATTGGATCAGCATGTAATGAATGCATTGGACAAATTAATTTACCTCTTGCTAAAATCATTGTTGCCCCATAATGAGGACATTTTTTGCCAGCACAAGATTTACCTATCATTGATTCGTACCAATCCCAATAAGCCTTTTCAAACTTTCCTGTAGATTCAGGTTGTTTCAAATAGGTTATTTTTCTTATGCATTTTAAAGGTTTAAATTCTATACTCACAAATGGATCAGCTCCATCATGATTTACCCATATTGGATACCCGACTTCACCATTAGATTTTATTCTCCAATCTCCTTCTTTACCTACTGAAATAAACCGTGAATCAATGTGATAATGTTTATATCCTAATGAGAACGTTGGATCTGAATGCAGCAAAGGGAAAACCGGAGTTTCATAAAGCTTACCGCTGTATCTATCTTTCGATGTGGCAACAGCAACTAAATATTCACGTCCAACTATGCAGTTACTTGTTTTGTGTGCGTATTCCATATTAAGTTCGATGGTGTGAAGTTAGATATAAATTTCTTGTATTTCAGGTAGTATTGCTTTTTGGTCACAAATCTCATAGAAGTCACAAGCCAAACATCTATTGTATTCAGGACGTGCTTTCCATTTGCTTTTAACAAACTTGCTTAGAATGTCTTTAGCTTGTTCAATGGCTAATTTGTGGAATGTAAGGCCATCAGGTGTTAAAGTCATCTTCATTATTTTGATCCATCCGCCTTTACCAAAAATTAAAAAGTAAAATGGTGCCCATTCTCCTGTTGCTTCATGATAAAGATAGGTGTAATGTGCTGCCTGGATTTTAGCACTATCCTTATTTTCGACGTCCGCCCATCCATTACGCCAATCATCCGCTTTTGTTTCGGTGTATTTCACATCGTATAAAGCAATTTTAGCCTGTTCTATCAAATCGTTTGTCACCCAATCCAAATGCCCTATTTCTTCATCGGTTTCAATTTTAACCTGCTTATCACCTTTTTCAACATCTAAGCCTTTTAGTTTTAAAACCTGCTTTGCTATTAAGATTATTTGGTCAAGATCAAGTTGAATTTGTGACGCTGATCCTTTAGATAAATCTTCCGGCATTTTTTGAATCAGCTTATAAAGTCCCTCTTTTGTTAAAGCCGATAGCAAATGTCTGTCCTCGCCTTGTTTATCTGATATGTAATCAATCATTTCTTCTTTACCTGATGATTTTACAGGTCTAAGGTCTTTAATGCCTATACGCGGTAAAAATGGCTGTACGTTGTCGCGTACTTTACCCAAAAGATGCCATTCAAAATATGACCCTAATTGCATTGCTGCTGTGGGTTTTGTTTGTTTATGGTCAACGTATTTAAATTTAAGATAGCGCGGGCACCATTGAGGTTTTACTTTGTCTTTTTCTTGATCGCTTTCTGTCAAAAACAAATCATTAATTAAAGACTGGCTTATTTTAATTGGGTATTTCATTAGTTTAGGCTATCAGGGAATTGAGTTAAAAGTTCGTTGTATTCTTCTGTAGTTATTTGCTGTTGGGCATAAGCTTTCAAAAGGTCGGCTTTAGATGTTATTTCAACTTTTTCATTTTTGAATTTGGCTTTCTTTTTATCCATGTATGATGCCATAAATGGTATTGTGTCACGCCTTGATAAATCTTTCCCAAATAGTTTGCCGAATTTTTCTGCTGCATCCTTTATAGCGTAACTTTCGGCAGCTGGTAAAGCAAGCTGTACAGCATTTGATTTTATAGCAGCTAAATTTGCAGCTGATTCTCCACTATCTGTTTGTACAGGACACGCACCTATCCCATATTGTGTTTTTTTAAGCCCAGTAATTGGATTAGTTACTATTAATTTAACCGTAACATATACCGATTGAAACATAACACCCTCTCTTACTATTTCGACTTCCCAATCTTGAAAAATCTTTGTTAAAAGAAATTCAATCTTATCAATCGGGATGTATGGTAATGGTACATAATTGCCTTTATCATCTTTTATTTTTGCAGTTGGATGATATTTAATCCATTTTTTAGGAACTTCCTGATTTAATAATAAATTAAGTTGATCGTTTTTGAAAGCTACCGCAGGCGCATGATGTAATTCTGATAATGTAGGTAATTTATTATCATTTGATAATTCAAGTTCTGTACTCATTTTAATCTTATTTAAGTTCGTTGCTATGTTTAAATTTACTGAAAATTAAGGTAAAAGTTCAGGGTTTTCATAGATATTTCCAATTGATTCAAAAATTCTATCATCTTTAAAATTCAGAAAGAAATACCTTTTTGAAATATCTTTTGCATTTTCTTTACCCTTTGCTTTGCATTTTAAAGCAAAGCCACCTTTTGAAAATTCGATAACTCCTATATCGGTGTATGATTTCTCCCAAGAATAACCTTGAATGTGATCACATTTAACTATATCACCCTCATAAATTTCAATCCAGTTTTTGTCTTTGAGTCCAGTGTATTGCCCTATGCTATCTGAATGTACTTGTGTTATGTAATCTTGACCGGATTGTGATATTTCACCAAAATTATCATCTCCGTAACGACCAATACATTTTATAGTGGCGTTCTGTTGAAATATGAAGTATTTGTTATCTATTACAATCAGATAACCGAATATCCAATCATTTGTAGAAGTTGACCTTCCACGAAACTTTATTTCTCTCATGATTTTGCCTTTTTATTATACGCCCTTTTTTGCTTCGGTTTATCACTTGCTTTTGGTTCACGCTTAGTATACGCGCGTTTCACAATCTTTTCGACAATTGGTTTGACTTTATCGGCAGCGTCTTTAATTTCTTGCTTATCGCTTTTGGTAAGCACTTCTTTAAAACCAGCTTGAACAAGTTCCATTTCATCATGTTTGAAACTCCACAAACCTTGTGACCCAAGATCAACTTCAACTTTGATACTTTTTATCGTGCCAATGGCATTATCAAAGATGCCTGGTTTTGTGATGCGTACTCGCTTGTCCTTGTTGTAATCGACTATCATACATTTACGCTTTCAAGTTGATCTAATAATTGCTTGTTAATAGCCTCTATACGCGAGGCAAATTCTTTTAGACCTACTATATCGTCCGATTGCGCTATTTCCTCTCTACAGAGCCGCAAACACGCATTAGACAATTTATTGAAGTATCCTAAATCCTTTGAAGTCTTTTCGCCAAAGTTTTTGCTGTCTTTGGTTTCATTGACTCCGTATTTAATCGCTGTGAAGCAATTTCCATCAACTGATATCGCGTATTCATTGTCGTTTAACTTAATTTCGATTGTCATTTTTTTTATCTATTTGGTTTCTAACTTTTGTTTACTACTTTTGTGACTTAAATAGTCTTATCTGAATTAGCATCACTCGATGCAAGTTTCATTTTAAGTAATTTAAGTTCGACGATGAATAACCCCCGTTGCGATAATGAGGGTTATTTTTTTGCCTAAAAATGCTTAATAACAAAATTGTATATTGTTATTGAATCTGCAAATTCAGGCAAGCCACCTCTTATTTTTTCAGCCAAATTTTTAATTTCTTCTATCATTTTGTCTTGATCTTTTTCAGGTATAGGACTTTCTGTTTTACCCATTGTTGGCATGAACGCAAAAGAATCAATCATACTTAATGTTACATATGAATGAATCTTTGCGAATATTTTGGCTTGTCTACGTGTCATTTCGTCTATTTTTAAAATCTGCCATTGAATTATACACTTTCACATTCCCGCTTTGTATTAGTTCGTTTATTCGAGGGCTAAATTCGGGATGATACTTTTTAGCTTGAGAAAAAGTCACTCGCATTAACTTATGATTTCCTTTACTTCTCATGTCAAAAGAGTTTGCTCAACCATAAAGCTAAGTATTAACAAGCCAATGGATAAGAGTAATAGAAAAAGGTTCTTTCTGTCCATTATTCGTCTTCTTTGAAAAGTTCATCCCATTCATCGGAAGTAATTCCAGTCATGACAAACTCTCTTTCATCATCTGTATAATTTGTAAGTACTTCCTGAATATGTTTTCCTTGTTCAAGTTGTTGTGTTTGTTCTTGAGTTATAGCAGGAAGCCATAATGTGCGTTTAATACCACTTGCCGCACTTGTACGCGTAATAGGTTGCAATATTATAGCATTATCAGGCATTATATCCCAAAAATGAGATGGAATTGAACCGTTATGCCATAAGTTATTGGTCTCAATAAGTCGCCCGTCATTCATTCTTATTTTCCATTCAGCACCACCAAATCCCAAACATGATTTATCACCGGTTGACCTTGGTTTAGCAACATAGCAAGTATGATTTGCAATTATTCTATCTGTCTTTTTTGACAATTCATCCCAAAAATCACACGAAAAACAAATGTTTTTTTCTATCAATCTATTTTTAGTGTCGGATTGCCATTTTGTAGAAACAATTTTACCGCAAAGCTTACAAGGTTCAGGTAATATTCCTTCGCCTTCGATCAAGTCTTCGCGACTTTCGTAACCAACACTCCGCATAGTCCAAATGCCACCAAATGAAAGGGTTTTTATTTGAGTTCCCTCGCAAGTTCCGGTTACGATTTCGGTTTTCTCGTCATTACTGCATAAAAACCAATTAGTTTTAAGATTTTCCATTTTGTTAAAATTTAAATTCGATATGCAATAATAAAACAAATTTTATTGATTACAAAATAATTTGACATTTATTTTTACCTTTATAAAAAAAATCAATTCATTCATTTAAAATTAAAACTTATGAGCATTTGGTCATTTATTTTCTCTATATTAGAATAATGAAATTCATAGATTTAACAGGTCGAAAATATTGTAGATTAATAGTCATAGGTTTATCAGGTAAAAAAAACAAAACAAATCACTTATTATGGACTTGCAAATGTGTTTGTGGAAAATTAATTGAATGTGCAGGAACTTCATTAAATAGTGGTAATACCAAATCTTGTGGATGTTTAGCTAACGAATTAAGTTCAATTAGAAATCATAAACATGGGGATATTAATTCAAAAGAATATCGAGCATGGTTTAATGCAAAGCAAAGATGCACTAATCCTAAAAATAATAGATATAAAGATTGGGGTGGTAGGAATATAAAAATGTGTGATAGATGGCTTAATAGCTATGAGAATTTTTTATCTGATATGGGAAGAGCCCCTACTAAGAGACATTCAATTGATAGAATAAATAATGACGGTGACTATGAACCATCAAATTGTAAATGGTCAACTCCATACGAACAGGCAAATAACAAAAGACAATATTCAATAAAAACAAACATTTAAAAACAAATCAACATGAGTATTTTTTCATTTTTAGTAAACTTATTTTCAAGCCTTTTTGACGCAACAAAACGGGCATGGAATCACCTACCAGAACAGGTACAGACAGGAATCTTAAACGGGTCGGGTATTTTCAACATCTTAAGTCAATACATTGGACAAGACCCAAAATTGACTATCGCCACAATTCAGGCAAATTATCCAACTGAAAACCTCGAATTATTGTATGACGGATTAGCGGCTGTTGCTAAAACTTGGGGATTGACAGTTCCACCTAATTTAGAAGACTTAATTGTTACAATTCAGGGTAAACTTAAATCATTGGACGATAGTAATTGGGCGCGGGTTATAAGCGGTGGGGCACAAGTTTTGGCAGATGTTCTGACAGGGAGTTCTACTCCTTTTGAAATCGTAGTTACTTTAATTCAATGGGTATTTACAAATCTTGTTAAGCCTAAAGAAATAAAACTTGCCGAAACACCACAAAGTTAAATCTTCGCTGATTCACAGTTAGCATACAGAGGAAACCGGATAGCAGAAATGTTACCCGGTTATTTTTATGCCCCAAAAATCCTCAGCTTTTTGAAGAATAAGAACAAGGACTCCCATATATTCTAAGATTTGTTTTTTAGCATCTTCTGGTATTTCTGATATACCATTTGCCACAAGACCGACAACGATTGTAAAAAAGGTTATCATCTTAAAAATGGCCTTTATTTTATCAGGCGTTGGTAAACTTAAGGCACTTACGCCTATCACAGTCTTGGTATCTGATTCTTTAGATACTACGTTTTCCTGTGTGATTACTGGTTGATCTGATGTAGGTTCTGCCATTGTTTCTATTGTTTAGTGTTAATTATGCCTCATTTGTGCCTAATACAGCCCCTGAATCGCTTAAATATACTTTCCTTACGTTGGATGGCTGTTTGATTCTCCAATGCGCTCTACGGGCTGAAAATAGCCTTGTTTTTGATATCCATTCAAAAGTAGTAGTATCGCTTTCATTTCCACCGTAAACAAGAAAGTTATTTTTGCTTTCTCCGATATAAAAAGCAACGTGCCCACCACCGGGACGCGTAAATATTAATGTATCGCCTAACATTTCCTGTCCTTTTTCAACCTCATCACCCCATTTTGACCAAGCCAAAGATGAAAGTAATTCTGAATTATAAGGGAATCCACCGCGTTTTGCGCATACTCCCATAAATAAACCACACCACGGTACTGAATCACCGGCATACCATCCTGAAACTCCGACTTCTTTTGCCCATGCCATTATAGTTGGATTATTTGCAGAACCAGGCACTTCGGTTGTGCCATAAAGTTTAAGACCCTCTAAAAGCATTTGAGGGCCAATTTCGTTATTTAACCATGCGTATTTTTCGGGTAAATTCATGCTGATAATTGGAATTTAATTTCTTTATATTCTTTCTTTTTTAAGCCATTGACTTTCATTTTTTCAGGTTGACAACACCAACAACTACAAGGCTTTCCAGTTGACCTGAAACAATTAAAATTACCATTAACGCCAACTAATCTATAATTTTCAAGCCTTTTTTTAAACTTAAGCATTTTTAACTCATGTCTTCTGCCTTTATTCATCGTGGATTAATTATTTCAGATATTTTATCAGCGTTAATAATAACATACAAAGCCAATCCCAATAAAAAACATATCACTGCTAATATGTAAAAGTCTTGCTTGGTTTGATTGTCTATTTGCATTGATTAAAGTTACAAAAGGTTTGCAAATAAAAAAGCCCCGAATTAACGAGGCTAATCTCTTGCAATGAACTTTGCAAGAAACATCACAAAAGGCCTTAAATACTTTCTTTAAATCCAATCAGAGTTTTTATGTGTCCCTTTTCTTCGTTTAGAATTTCTTCATACAAACCTTCATTTATACGAACGGTTATTTCATCCTCTAAAAGTTGGTTTAGTACATCGGGGCGTAAGGCATCCACTTCCCATGAAGTTTTACCTAATTCAGCAATAAATTTACCGCTTCGAGGATCTGTTATTTTAGCTGGATTTGGAGGTGGTTGATAAAGTTGTATTTGTTCTAATGTTAATGCAATTGGTATAATTTCAAATTGCAACTTTAACCACTCATCAAAAGCATTAATTTCGATAGTTTCGTCATCCTCGTCAAGCCCCTGATTGTTTACACATTCATTAAACCATTCATCGTAATATTTTTGATATTCAGAATGTCCTCTAAAAATATCTCTCATAACTTCCGAACCAACTAAAAATTCAGTAACTCTATCGCGAATATCGCGTATCATATCGATACCGGATGGGTCATAGTCGCCCAAATATAGAATTGTGCATTTTTGATTTTCTTCTATGGCATCTTTAAAGCGATTGTAACTATCATACATAGCAGATGCAGAACTATATCCCCTGTTGACCAATATTGGCACGTGATATTTTTCTGTGACACGCTTAAGCACTCCTGATAATGCATCTTTCTCAACCCATACCTCAAGGTAGTTTTCCTGACCTTTCATTCGCGGTAATTGGAATGATTGAATACAAGCTTGTAAAATATCTTTAGGGCTACTCCATGATGCCGGAGTATGTGGCTTTCTAAGGCGATCCTCTATTGCGTCCCAATCAACAATACCCGCCATTCTGCCTTCTTTAAGAAGTTTGGATACTTTCGCGTATTCAGGTAACGCGTTAGGGATTATGTCACGAGAAACCAACTGATAGTATAATTGGCGCAAAGTAAGAACGTATCCTTGTTCTTGATATTCACCTATAATTTCATTGATGATTTCGAGTTTACGTCGATTATCCGACGAGAGACGAATGTCCCTGAATTTTATTTTCATTTTGCAAAGTTTTTACCTGCCATCCATTTGGCATTAATCAAAGATACAAATCTTTTGGTTAAAACAAATATTATTGAAGTTTAATATACATGGATAATTACGGCAATTTTGCCAACGCCATACACACCATTTGTAACCGCTAAAGTACCGTTAACATATTGAAGGCTATACTTAGTGCTTGACGCCCCGAATATGGATATTGGATAATTACCTTTAGGGCTTGAGGTTGTCGCGGTTGTGGTTAAAGTTGGCAACCCTGTTATAGACGCATCACCATTTACCAAACCGCCATAAGTAAATTTAAGCGTTGGATTTGCCTCTCCCGGTTTCTTACTCAGGTTTGTTGCCGTTAAAATCAAAGGTGCTTTATTGATCGTTAACGTAATTGTGGCGTGGCTACTGCCTGCCGTGTTTGTGCATGTTACCGTATAGTTTGTGGCTGATTGCACTACGCTTGGAGTACCTGAAATTATACCTGATGACGTGTTTAAAGATAACCCTGATGGCAAAGAAGGTGAAACTGAATAAGTTCCAGCACCACCGCTATTTGCAGCTATCATATTCGTCAAAACATAGCCATACGTTGCAACCTGGCTCGATGGTGAATACCCTATTGATGGGGCTACAACTGCCGGTGGGTTAACGGTTATCACCAAAGGGAAGACATAATTTCCTGCTGAGTTATGCGCTGTGATGTTGTACGTATTACTAACCACGACTACAGGAACGCCACTTATTACGCCTGTGCTTGTATTTAAAGTTAAACCGCTTGGTAAAGTCCCTGAATAACTTGTAACCGCTCCACCAGTGTTATTAGGGCTTAATGGGATGATCGGATTTGATACCGTATACGTTTGTGGTGATGGATAAGTTGTATGCGGTGGAACTATTGGGACGGCATTAACCGTAAAAGTAATATTTGTAGTGCTGTTACCAGATGTGTTTGTTGCCAAAACCGAATTTGTGTGCGTTGCATAGGTCGCGGTCGCTGTGCCTGAAATTAGCCCCGTAGTGGCATTTAAAGTTATTCCCGATGGTAGAGAGCCAGTAAGCACAAAAGATGACGCTACGCCGCCTGTATTGATTACATTGGCTGAAATAGATTGTCCTACTGTTATTGTGTAAGTATTTGGTGAGTAACTAATATTAGGCGGTGATAAAGTTGAACATGATGTGTTAAATAATGGATCGGGCAAAATTGAAGCATTTAAAGTATTATCTCCAATATTTGTCGTCCAATCTGTAGGTTGAAAAGCTGTTGCAGGATCAAACCAATAATTAAAAACGCTACCGCTTGTTTGAATACAATAAACCCTGTTATGACCTATTGTTATGTTTGAACTTGCTACAAATGGAGTGGTGTAATTACCGAATGCTATACCTACATTACTATATGCTGTACGTGCCAAATAGCCAACGTTGTAAGACATTTCAATATCGTGCCCACCTTGAACCTGACATAATACAGAACCAACATTAACAAATGTATTACTATCGCACCTCTGGTATGATCCACCTTTATCGCCCCCTACCATACCAACATATCCAGTTCCAGGTGGATTAGTAGAACCGTTTACAGCCTGATTTCTGCAACATCGTATAGGGCTTCCCGAAGTGCCATTGCACTTATAAATAGAATATTGATCTCCAATTCCTGAACTTGAAACATCGTGATATGATTTATTATCTAAGATTTGAATTGAAGTACCATTACACCCATTTAATTGAATTGACGAACCACCGCCATCTGTACTTGTTGCCGTGACATTTGGATCTATGATATTGTAAAAATAATTATACCAAAGGTGTATATTGTTTGTCGCGCCTACTGCATAAATGCCTCTCCAACCGGCCTGAAAAAAGCAAGTATCTATTGTGATATTATAACATCCTGATCCTATCTGAATTAATCCGTTTAGGTTAGTGCTGTTTTTAATAACGCATTTGGTAACATGAACATCGTGTACACCGGCAGGAATATTGATGCCCACGGTTGCTGCACCACCCATATCAATTACATAACCTGAATAATTTGTGTTGCTTACTGCTGTAATGGGTGAATGGGAAACAAAACTACCGCATCCTGGAACTGCCTGCCCGAATGTTACAAATGGTAGTATCATCAAAAGAAACAGTAACAGTCTTTTCATGAAACTAAAGTTACTTTTTATATTTGATAAAAACATATAGCCTCATCTTTGCTATAAAAGTTGGTAGATTGATTAGAAATAGCACCCAAGCCAATGAAATTAATTGAAGGTATCCGAATAGGGTTGCTATAAAATAAATCGCTGTAGAGGCGTATAAATAGGTTTTAGAGATAAATAACTCAAGCCATAAAGTCCTGAGTTTCCCGTAATCAGTTGATTGTTTAAATTCATAGGCAATAAGCCCAGATATGGAAGCCATTCCGATTAACATCATGATGACAAGGAAATCGCTAAAAGTCATTTTCTATTTTCGAGTAAGGTTTTCAGTCCTGATAAAATATTGTTATTTTCTTTGATATTTTTATTTGTTTCGTCTTGTTGGCGTTCTTGAGATTTTTGCCACTCTCCGCGTTCGGTTTTGTGTTCTTTCATCAAATACATAATGAACCATCCCATACCACAAATTATAATTCCGGGAAGTCCATACTTTTCAAGTATAGTTTCAAAATTCATCTCTGAACCCGATTATATATAAGTTCCTTTAATTCATCTATTTTATCTTCCAATGGCTTGTTTTCTTCCTGAACTATCCTACGCAACCGTTCATCCCTACTTTCGCTCCAGTATTTGAAAACATAATAAATAGCCGTATGGGTGAGGCCGTACAATGTCGCCCACGGTAACAAATTTACTAAAATGATATACCACGGACTTTGAGGTGGTTCAGGTAATGCCATTTCTCTATTATTAGTCATGTTAAAACATTTTCAGTTGTTTGCCATTGATTAAAATCATTAATGTTGTACAAGCAACCGATATATTAAAAAACCAAAACTTACTAATGGGGTCAATTAATAATTGATGGTGGTTCAAGATAATCAAAATATAATTAATAATTAAAGTCCAAAAACAAACTGAGTTAAATTCTTTATGCCATTCACTTTCAAATCCATACTTTCTATCAAAGTAGTAAAATAATAACATTGATAAATTTAAATAGTTATAGAAAAGCTTCAATTGCTTCATAGGTATATCAGGATTATATATTTGGAGTATATATAAACTGAACAAGATGCAATAAAGCATTATAACACCTATGCAAAATAATGATCTCATTCTCCTATATCAGCTACACATGCAGATCCGTTCCAATACTCGCCTTTGGGGCACTTAGGTGGTGGTGTAGTAGCATTAACCTGATTCAAATGATCGCGCCACGAAGCCAATTTTGTGTTAATTTCTTCGCTTTCAGGCAGGCTTTCTAAAAACTCTATGCCTTCAATTAGTAAATCTTGTAATTCCATTTTATCTTAATTTATTGTGTTGCAATTCTTGGTTCTGTAACCTTCATTAAGCTGTCAATTTTAGACTTTACCAATATTAAATTTGGTAATTGGTTGCCTTGTATCGTGCCACTAACATACGTTAGAAAGTTACCATTTTTATCATAATAATTAGTAGTCAGGTTAAAGTATGAAATATCCCTGCCAAAACCTCCCATTATCCAATATACAGACCTTGCACTATCACCTTTTGCTGTTACTCCAATACCTCTTATTTCAATGCATTGAGGGCATAATATTATTGAATCTGTCCCAAACAATGATTTTGTTTTATTTTGCGCTTCGGCTTTAACCACTATGGCCAAAAACAGAATGATTAAAAATGATTTCATAAGGTAAAGATAATGTTGCTTATTAATTATATCATGCGTAAAAATACGTTAATTGTTTAATACCAAGATGTCGTACCACTATCGTAAGTAAGCACTACTAACCCACCCGCTGTAGGTGCTGTTATTCCGTCTACAACAGTGCCATTTCCATAAGTAACAGTTGTTATGTTTTGAGTGTATTTAATGAATACACAGTCGTTATTTGCAGGGGATGAAGGTAAATTAACAGTTAATGCCACCAATGCACCGGCAGGGTTAATTATGTTGTATTGATTGTTTGTTAATGCTACAGTGCCGCCAGTAGTAGGTGTGAAAATAGTATGAGGCCTTGCACCAACTGTTCCTAAGCTTCCGTCCCCTAAAATATATTGTGAAGATGTGCCAATACCTGTAGAGGTCAAATTTTTTGACGCATCTGTAAAAACAACTTTTGATGCTGTTAAAGAAGTTGAATTGAATGTAGTAGCTTTTGCTGTTCCATTGACTTGTAATTTACTTGATCCATCATCGGTTGTTGTGCCTATCAATAAACCAAACGAGCCAGCTGTCAAAGCCCTCATAACCTCGTTAGTCCCTGCTGTCTGCAAGCCACCCCCATAGTTCCAACTAAAGAAGCCACCTGTTATTTGGTAGTTCTGAAATGAGCCACCTGTAGGTTGACCTATTCCGATACGCGTGCTTGATCCACCGTCATAAATATAAATACCAGATCCGCTACCTGCACCTGTGCCGAAACTCAATAACCCGTTTAAGACTAAAGTTGAGTTATTGGTAAAATAGCCCGCTTCCGCTCCTGAGCTATTTCCTGTTTTAAATACTATATTTCTGTTAGTTGCAGTGTTCCCAGATGAAGAGTTATTACCTGTTAATGTAAGCGTTCCGTTTGCAGAAGTTGAACCTACAACCAAAGGATCAATAATAGAGGTAGTGAATGTCGGAGTAGTGCCAAATACAGCAGCACCGCTTCCAGTTTCGTCGGTTAATGCTGATGCTAAATTTGCGCTTGATGGCGTTGCTAACCATGTCGCTATTCCTGTCGCTAATCCTGTTATACCTGTGCTTACTGGCAGCCCGGTGGCATTAGTAAGCGTTATAGATGTAGGTGTGCCAAATACTCCGCCATTAGGTATAGTAACAGTTCCAGTGAATGTAGGGGAAGCAATATTAGCCTTTAAATTAAACTTCGTTTGTGCTGCTGACAGCGATAAACTATTTGCTACCGATCTCACAACTGTACTATCTATTGCGTGTAATCCATCGTTTCGTAAATAAGTAGTGTTAGAACCATTTGACGCAGTAAAAGTCAATAGTCCAGATGGATTTCCTGCTGTTGGTGCAGAGGATATTTTTAAATATCTTGTATCGCCTTTAGGAAAAAAGTTTAAAATAGTTTGAACTAAAGATGTATCAACCTTTGTAGTTACAGCCGAAGAACCGTCAAATGATGATCCTGTCAACCCATATCCTAAAGTTAATGGATGTGTTGTTGTTCCCCCTGATATAGTACTTTTAACACTATCAATCAATTCAATGGTCGTTCCAATTGTTGGCAAAATATTCCTGCTTAATCTTTGCTTTGCCGATGATATGGCTTGCATATTAAAACCAATGCTATCAACATTTTCAAATCCGTATATTCCCTTGTTGACTGTTCCGTATATTATACCCTTAGTCAATCCAGCATTATTAGTGTACCCCTCATTTAACTGAGCATCACCCCCCGCCGTGCTATAAGAAGAAAATGAACTACCCGCTCCTGATTGAGTAAATGTATTTTGTAGCACTCCGTTAAATAATTGCATTTGCGCTACATTGCTTCCGTTTAAAGACTTCTGAATGAAGTTGGTAGTCGAATTTGCTGTCCATGTGACCGTAGTTCCTTGTAATGTGCCTGTCCCCAATCTAAGGCTTGTTCCTGATAAAACTACTCCACCTGTTGCTGTATAGGTTGTACCACCACTTGCAAGTTGTCTATATACTTTACCATTTTTAATAACTAAAGCAGTATCAACGCCAGTTGTATCAGGCAAAAAATTCATTTTTATTTTTGCGCTATCAACTTCAAAATATGTATGATGTGCAGAAGCTATCCTGAACATCGAATCAAGGGAACGGGATTTAAAAACGGTTACATATCCATCGAAATTAACCGCTCCATAAGCTTCACCTGGCGTAGCATGAACTCCAGGCCCAAAGAATCCAGATGCTGTTCCTATACCTCCTTTTATTATGCCTGATGGATCTTTTATTAACAATGTATACCCCGGATCATTGCTTGAGATTAAAGTCAAAGCAGGTAGTGTAGTAGAAGTGCTTTTAAATACCAAATTAGTTTTATGAATTGTATCTGCTAAATCTACCGTATCGCCCAATAATTTAAAGTTATTCGTAAATGGTAAAATACTTTCACGATAAGATACAAACCGTCTCCACAAATTAGTTTTTGTGTCAAGTACATAATATGACGTGTCGGTACCTGAAATAGATTTATACCACTGCGCACCTAATTGTATTGGTGTAGGTGGTTTTGGGTCTTGTGCATATGCAAAAAACGGTATGATGAGTAATAATAAAAATAAAATCTTTTTCATAATGTCACTATTATCTTATAGTCTGTATCAAAAAATCCTTCGTAAACTATAAATGTTACCTGTGTACCAACGTACTGAAAACGCTCTAAATATGGTGCGCGGACATAATCGTATCCATCTGCAACTAACACTTTTATAGAGGCTTCAATATTTCCAAAGATATTAAACAAAGGTATTCCCCAAGATATTATCAATTCTCCCGTAGACAAGTTTTGACTTATCAAAGGATTTGAAGGCAAAAGAACAACACGACTACCACCACCGCTACCTGTTGTAAACCAATACGGCAGATCATTCCAAAATGTGAGTCCGTCACCCATTTTCACCCCTATTGGCTCACCATAAATTGACCTTTCAAAACCAAGTTGCCTATCAGGTAAAACGGGGTTTGTATACTCCCATGATTCAGTAGTATCGGTTCTACATAATATCCTTCCGTTTACTAATATCATGATGCTTGAGTAATTATTAATTGTGGTAAAGGTGCGTTTGCGTGGCCTTCGTCTATCGTGTCAAAACGTAGTACAGCATAAGAACCAGGCGCAACAATAGTCGCTATAACGTTCCCGAATTGATCTACAATTGTAACTGTTTCTGTTGGTAGTGGTATTGGTGGGATATTGGTTGTAACTTTTGTTAGTTCACCGTCACCTTGAAAGCTTAATTGTGAAGCTGATATTTGATCGAAAGGTGAATTACTATCGCTTTCTGTTAGCAGGACTGTGCCGGTCCATTGGATGTAGTTTAAATCGGTAAAGATAAAATTCATCTTTCCGGTTAATAATATCATATCTTGGAAAACAGATATATTCGGGGCATCTATGAAATTTGTGTATTCTGAAACAGAAAGTGTATATGAATATTTTGATGCATAATTAAACCTCTTGCCACTCCCACCGTCCTTTGTTGTCTTTTCAAGTAATTCGCGGCTTAATTTAATTGATGTATCTGTGGCATGGCTCACGGAGTACCCAACGCCATTAATAACCACATAAAATAAGAGGTCTTTCCCTAAAATGAAATCTGGATTCGGTGTTGCCATTTAGGACTTAAATATAGAAATAATTTTAACAATTATTGATTTCTTGCACTCCGCTCAAAGAGAGGTGTATAAGTATATATGTTTTGCGCCTCGTCGTCGGAAATCTCAATCAATGTTATGCTATGCAAATTATCTCTCAAATGAGATTCAATCTTATAGGCCATAAATAGCTTACCTTCATAAAAACGAAGCCCATAAACAGCGTAGTAACTCATATAAGGTGCTTCAACCTCGCCATCGAACTTGTAGTAACATTTTTGATATTGACGTGCATAAGCTTTAGTTATAATGGCCGGTATGCGATCTAATTTGTCCCCTTTTAATGCGAAATTCCACGTGTTAGCTACAATCGCGCTTAAATATTCAGTGCCATAGAAAATATTACCTGCAACACGCTTGTTATTCGGATAGGTGAATAGTTTAAGGTCGTTTTGCTTAATGTCTGCCGGTGGTAAGCCTGTTACTACTGTGGTGATATGTTTTTCACCGGTTTGTTTATTGTATTGACCTGAGGCATCCGAAAGCGTAATATTTAACTGATCTATCAAAACATACCTACTATGATCCGGCCCAGTTACCTGATATATACCGACTCTTGCATTTGGTAATACAGGCCAATTTGTGTTATCATACATCTGATAAACTGATGGGTAAAACCTGATGTACAAATTACCTCGCTGTGATTCAGGGAATGGTGGGCATGTGATTGAAAAACTTTGCCATCCTATAAAATCTTTTGTTGGTGTGCCTTTTATACTTGAAAGTTCGCCTTCTGAATTATAAAATGGTGGATTTGTAGTACTCCAAAAAGGTACAGCATTTTGAAATGAGGCAGTATGACCTCCGTTATAATCATCCAAAGATATGTTTACATTTGGAACATTGAATAAATAATACTCGTTACCACTTGATCCGTCAACAAAAACTATTGCAAAACAAAACACCATTCCTACCTCGTGCCCATCAATTGTTACTCCGGTCGTATCTGACGGCTTCCATCCAAAGGAAACATTTAATAATTTATTGGCCTGGTCGATGTTAAAAAATGGTGATGTTTCAATATAATTAAATTGAGTACCATCGTAACCCTCTATTTTTAGTTCCCAATTTCCATCCAACGCCCCGCTTCCGATATCTTCTGTTAATGGGTCGTAATTGCAATATGCAGGACATTGATCAATATGATTTATCCAATCGGGTGGTAACTCTCCCTGTACCGCTCCAATTTCAAATGACGGATTTTCATATAAAAGCGAAAGAATATTAAAACTTACATCATTTTCGATATTATAAGGCTTGTCAAAGTTCCATGTTTGCGGTGGATTGGCTGGCGATAAAGGCACATCAAAACCTATCACTTCATATTGAATGTTTACATCCTCTGTGATTATACCCGTAAATCCAGGCAATATCTGATAGAAACATTCTGAAAATTGACGCGCCACAACTCCGTTATTGATGTAACTCAAATCATTCCAGTTTATTAACCTGAACTCGCCTTTTTCCTGAAATATAGTAAGTTTCATTGCCATTAAAAGCAATGATAAAGCGTCATAAGTGTTTATAGGAACGCCTGAGCTATCGTAAAGTATATCTGACCATGTAGAGATATTCAGCCAAAGAGAGGTTGTAAACAGGTTATTATATTGAAGTGATGAAACGATATGCACACCACCGTAATTATATCCCAATTGATCCAAACATTGTTTTACAAGGTTTGCCCAAAGTGTAAACCCGTATTGCTGAATTTGAAGTGTTCCATAACCCTGACCACCTGTACCGTCACCCCAAAGATTGCCTTTTAACGATGGTAAACCGTCTGTAGCTTTAAACATAACAATGTATGGTGGATCTGAATACTCATCTTGCATCTCATCCGGTATCAAATAACCTTTGAAATAAATGGTATCGTCTGAAACTAATTGCACGTACCATGTTTGCTCCGGTGCGGTTGCAAATTCTTCTATCGTGAAAAGTGTACCGTCATATAAAAGGCCAATATCTAACTGATGCGTTATGATGGGTGAAATTTTATCTTCTTCCTGATCTTGCCGTGTCCAAACAACGGGGTCTTCGTTTCCTTCAACATCTTTCGGGTAGTCTGTTTTTAGGTACGCATTACGCATATCATAAAGTTGCAATTCCCATATCATTGAGTTGTCTTTGTTTGGAAACTGTAAACGGTATTTATAATGCGTGTAATCAGATGAAAAAGCTATTATGGTAAAAGGCTTATTGATTTGGCATGAGTTAGTATCTTCTGCCAAAATCCTGTAGTTCCCCGGTGGTATATTAGTAAAATACCCTGTCGTGTTAGTTGCGACTATTACTTCACTTGGTAAAATAACATGAATAAGATAATAAGTGATCGGTGCGTAGGTTGACACACAAAATAAATTTGCAGTACCGTCATTTGCTCCCGCGTCTGTTTCATCTGTTTTAAAAAAAGACGATATGCTTATATCGCATGTCGGCGGTGTATATCCGCAATGTGATGAGTTTGAAACCTTCGTATAATAGGCATAAGGTGGGTTTGTTTTTACTTTATAAGTATACTCGTCAAATGTTCCAGGTGCGCAAATTATTGATATTGTAGTGTCTACAGGTGGTTGCGGTGGTGCAAAACCACCCATATCTGAATAATTTATAGTTGTTGGTGTGTCATCTAACCTGTAAACAGTTCGTATGACTCCAAGCGAAGGCGCATAAGTGTATAAAGTTACTGGTGAACTCATTGAGTGCGAGATTTAGTTTTAGCCGAACGAACAGATAATAATTGGAAATCAGAACCTTTGAAAACACCTATTATTTTTCTGCCATAATCTGCATCTGATTTATTACCGTTAGTATTAACCCCTGCAAAATCCGCTAAATGTTCAGGTGTTACAATTGCTTCCGGCCCTCTTTCCCCAAATATTCCTAATGTTGGTTGTGTAAAAATACCACCCGTAGCGAAAGTATTAGGGCTGAATGAACTTGAACCGCCAGACGTGCCACCAAACAAGTTTTTAAAGCCACTGAGCTGACCAAATAACGATCCGAATGATACTGCCCCACCAAAACCTGTAGCCGTTAATAGAACGTCTAAAACTGCCGCTGCCGCTGCCGCTGCAACTAATTTTTCTATCAATTGCAATAAGAACGCACCCATTGCCGAAACAAAGGATTGTGTCCCGTTTAAAGCACTTTCAAAAGCCCGTGTTAAACCACCGCCAAAAACCTGAACGATATTATTAACGGCCTTCATTTCTTCGTTATAATGCTTTAATGCTAATTGTGCCTGATATGCCCATTCGGTTTGATCCTGAAAAGCCTTAACCCCTTTTTGCATAGACTTAACTACATCGTCGTTTGATTTTCCAAGCCCTGCGTTATCTAATTGATCCGGTGAAAATTGACGTACACCTGAGTTATCAAGTAAACCACCATTATCAAGACCCTGACCAAAGCCACGTTGTGACCCTAAGCCTGTATTAGTTTCTATCGGTGCATTACGACCCGCTAATCCAAGCAAAATATTATAAGTAGCGATAGCCTTGTCTAATGCAGTTTGTAAGGTTTGAATATTTTTTACTAAAGGGTTATCTGTTGTGCTTGCATCTGTTTTACCTTCGACTATAGAATCCTGTAAAGCATTTTGAGCCTCTTGTAATTTTTGACGTAATAAATCTATTCCAGTAACCGCCTCTTTAATTTTTTGCTTTTTATCATCTGGAAAGAAATCCCATTTATTTTTACTTGATATTTGTGCAGCTTTAGTTTGAAAATCATCGGCTATTTTTAAAAGTTCACTACCATCTTTTTCGAATTGTGCTTTTTCTTTATCCCTATTTTCCTGTGCAGTTTTTGAAGCATCTTTTTGAGCTTTTGCACCTGCGCCTATTGCGCCTGCACCACCTGCACCACCAGAACCTGAACTACTCAGAGCGCGAACAAATTTATCCCATACAGTTAATGATTCTTCATCACTTTTCATTTGCGTTTTAGACGCTTCAACTGCCTTATCACTGGCTTCTTTTAACGCGGTTTGTGCAGCCGCTTTATAAAGCATCATTTTCACATAAGCCGCACCACCCGAAACTAATTTTTGTTCAACTTCGTCTAATGTCTTAACAGACCCCATTGTTTTACCCAATGTGTCATTATATTCTTTTACAACTTCGCTTTTTGAAATAAAACCTTCTTTGGCAAGTTTTACGTTTTCTGTTAGTTCAGCAACATTTTTAACGGCTTCCCCGTAACTATCATCTAATTTTTGAACTACTGCATGCTGTGCACCGGCCGCGTCTTCAAAATGTTTTGTTGCATCATATGCGTCATCTTCTGATTTAGCAAACTTTGATATTAATTCAGCGGCAACAGTTAATGCCAAAATTATACCACCTGGCCCTATTAAAGATGAACCTAAAGCTTTCATAGCACCACTAAAACTACCCGTTTCATTCACAAGTGAGTTAATGTGGTGACCCATTGCCATTAACGAACGTTCAGCAGCTTGCCCCCCTAATGTAAAAGCCATTACTCCATCCCTTGCGGCTGAAATACCGGAACGCATCTGCATGAACCGCATAGAGGCCGATTGCGCACCTGTACTTAAATTATTAAATCCCTGACGCCCTAAATTGGACATACGTTGGATTTCAGCATTCAACTCCTCTACTTTTTGATTGTATTCAGCAATACGAGCAGGATCGGTTGCGGTATACGCTATTCTTTGATAGCTTGCCATCCTGATAGTAAGTTGCTCGATAGATTTTTGCTGACTATTTAAAGAGTTTACAACTGCATTTGAGGCTGTGGATGCAGTAGAACCCATGCTTTGCATTGCATTATTGTAGTCCGAAATATCAGCTCCAACACTTACTAAAAGATCTGCCATGCCTTAAAGTTAAGGTAATTTTCCTAACATTTTCAAACGTTCCTGTCCCTGCTCAAACATTTTCTTCCTGTCTTCAACTGTTGTAGGTACTGAAACTATCTTTTCAGGATCAATTGGGAGTGGCATAATGTCTTCGGGGGATTTTGGCGGGTTAGATGCGTTCATACGAATAAACCACCATGCAATATAACGGGTGTGTTCCCATTGCTTATAAAGACGTATGGCATAACCCGATGATTTACACGACCATTCATAATAAGTCATTGACATAAACTCATGAAGGGATAACCCAACTTCGCCTATGGCAAATTCTAATTCGTCTTTAAATGTTACTTTTTTTTTGGAGTAGATTTAGCCTTTTCTTCTTTGGGTTTTTCGGCTTCTTTTTTGGCGTTCTTTTCGGCTTGTTCGGTAATGAATTGGCTCATACCTGTAGCATCTTTATAGGCTTCCCAAATTGGTGACCATTCGTTCATATCTACATTGCCAACCTGTTCTGATACCCATTCTAAAGTATAGCCGTGTTTTAGATTGAACTTTGAGTACTGATACCCAATAAGTCCGCAATAAACTATCACGGACATACCCAATAAAAAGTTTTGTTCTATAATGGAGTTAAGGGATTGTGTTGCTTCGACAATATCATCCTTTTTTTCTGTCCATTTCATTAACTCTACCTGAGCATAATTATTGAAATGAAAAAAGTATTCTTCGCCTTTTATTTCTAAACGAATTACGGTATGCATTAAGAAGGATTAACTTGTGTAATTACGCCTGATGAATCGAATGTATAAGAATAGGTTACAATCTCATCAAATTTACCGGTTTGTTTGATGTTGGTTAGATAACCATCACACCCGTAGAAATTCGGGCCGATCATAACAGAACAAAAAACCTTGTCTTTTGTAATGGCGAGGTTCATCAATGTTGCTCCCGATATTTCACCAGGTGCACCACCACTTTGGCTCTTATCCAATACTGAAAATCCTGACCCTGTAATTTTCATTGAGGTAGATAATGCAATCATTGAACCGAATAAGTTACCGCTTGTATCTACCGTACATTTTGACGAATTGTCGAAAGTTTTGATAACCATTTCAACATCGCATGTTTGATCGCAACCGATAGCAACACCATCGATATAAATAAACATATCCTTGCCGGGAAAATATACTGGATTATTGTCTGCCATCGCTTTAAATTTTATCTAAAAATACAAAATAATTTAACAAAGCAAATTTTTTTATTTATGTCGCGTGTTCCAAATCTTTGTTGCCATATCTAAGGCTGTAGGTTGCTGTTCTATTTCAGGCAAATCTTTTTTTGCAAGACTCATTAACACGTTTGTTATTTCTTGAGGCGTGACAATGATTTTATCTTTTGCCTGCCTTTTGATACGACCGTATTTTATAGCATTTATATTCATTATTCTGTATCAGAAATTACAATCCATCTTACCGCTGCGTTATCTGTTGTGTTAATAGCTCCACTTGAATCCACCGATTGAATCACAAAAGAAGTATCGTTAACTATCAAAGGCCACGGAGTCATTAAAAACCCTACCGGTCCATCACCTTGCTGTTCATAAACTACGTTAATATGTCTCAAAAGGTTATTTACCAAAGGACAATTAACAGTAATCTGTCCGTCAACCAAAACAGCGCGGCCACTTGCAAATTTATTAACCGAATCGGCTATTTTATTATAATCTTCGGCTGTTACCGTATCCCCCGTATTTTTATGTGGTAAACTCATGATAATATAAAGTCTAATGTGTATGGCAAACTACCAGAACCAGGAACGGAAGTTTTTGCCAAAATAAACTGATACCTGATTAATTTTCTGTTGATAGTCTTTGTTGGTGTTTGCAAAGTCATATCCCGGCTATTTAAAACCTGCGTGTTCATAACCTGAAAGTTTGCTATTGTAATATCACCATTATCTAAATCTATCAGCGAATTAATATTACTGCAAAGTTCATCCAATGGTTGACGGTTTGAATATCCGGCCAAATTTTGGCTTACAACATCTAATAAAATTGTGGTTGCCCAAAGATGACCACATTTATTAGTTGAATGTTGCCTGTTTTCCTGATCGGTGAGTAAAATATACTGATTTGGTATTTCGATGTCTTTCGGTACAACCATATCATAACATGGTGCCCCAACATCTGAAAATAATGATACAAAGGCTTCTCTCACAAATAAATCAGGAAATATGTTTTGCATACATTAAAATTTAATTAAATATGAGTATAAAATTTGATTTGGCAAAAATCAAAAATTAACTTTATATCATTATGAAATTCACGCATCACCATCATGTACAACATCATCACAAAAAAAGACGCGAGAATTTAAACATTTATTTAAACGGTATATTAGTATTAATCATTAAAAACATTCAAAAAATGCAAACAATTTCAATTAACATCGATGACAATCAAAGCGATTTAGATGTGTTAAAAGGGCAAATTGCTGATTCTGTTACTGCTTTATCAAGTGCAATTGAAGCAGGAAACGCCGCTTTAGCGTCTTTGCAGGCTTTCCAAATTTCATTTACTGCAAGCGTAGCGACAACACAACCACCAACAGCATAGTTTTTAAACTAATTGAGGGTGATGGCGACTTAATGTCGCCTTTTTTATTTACTCTCATTTTGCTTTAACATTTCTTTTAAAGCTGTTTCAAGCATAGGTACTAACTTTTGAGATTGAGCAACAAAAGCAGGATATAAGAATGGTTGTGGTGCAAGTCCGTTTCTTAAAATTGATCGCGCCATTACCCAAGCTATTTGTTCAGGTGTTTCGTTTTTCGTTCCTGTTATCCCGTGACGTGAAATCCAACCTACCAAAGCTAAAATAAACGCTTGCATATCCCCACCTGATTGCCCTTTAAATTGTGACGCTATATCGCTCATTTCGGCAGGGACGTCTACCTTTCCACCTGTACCAAATTCCTGAAACGCTGATTCAGGTGCGGTTGATGCAATGGCCACAACAAAATCACTGATTTGATTCTTTACTATACCTTGACGTATCTTTCCTAAGTCGGCAGGCGCATTGGTTTTGGCGTCTGCAACAATAAGATCAGCTACCGCGTTTATTGATGCTTTGGCAATTCTTTGGCCTTGTGTACCTAAGTTATTAAGCTTTGATATTAATTGTGGTAAACCCTGTACTGAGTTCATGATCTTTTTATCCCTAAGATAAAGACAAATACCTGATCTTTATAAACTGTAGCTTCTGTATTTTGAAAAGATGATTTTGTCCCGGGGTAATAAGGTGATATTGCGTGTACGGTGTATATGTCCCCCGGATTGTTCAAGTCCTCGAAAAGATAGCCTTTTTGTGGTGTGAACATGGAACGATAACGAATCACTAAGGTCTTGTCACCGTTTAACACCGTTGCACCGGCCTCTATAGCCCATTGGTGATACTGTTTTATAGGTTGCAAGTCACCCCAAGTAACATCGGTAGGTGCTGTTTGAGAGCAAACTAAAGGTGTCTCTGTCAATACTGCACCACCTGAACTATTTAAAGCTGATACCTCTTTAAAGAAACGTATACGGTGATTTAGTTTGCCTGGATTCATACTATAGTCGCAAATCTTCTGTAATTGGTTAACAGCATAGTTATGTTGCTTGGTAAATCAATCTTAGTCATATCCCGGTTTTCATAAGTGAAGCTTACAATTTGTTTCACTGCAACTATCAGATCGTTTGGTATTAAAGACACATCTGTGTAACCAACATCAAGCGTTAAAATAAATGTTACGCATTGATCGGCATGAATGGTGTAATAGTAATTGGTAAAGAAAACATACCATGCGTCCCAATACCAAAAACCATTAGCCCATCCTAAAATTATGCGCAAGGTTTCGTATTTAAATTTTACTGTGTATGAATTTGTATCTGAACTATCCTGATTTACAACTGAAGCCCCATTTAACGGATATTGAAAGGCTATATAGTGATATTTAGCAGTTTGGTAAACTACTTCATTGCGTTGGTAAAGCCTGTAATTAGTTTCTTTTTCGACAAGTCCAACGGCAGCGGTTATAAGCCCTTCGATAAGATCGTCGTCGTCATCAAAATCCACGCGAAGGAACGCTTTTGCATCTGCTAAACTTAATACGTCTGTTGGTGACATGCCTTTAAAATTGATTGTAAATATCTATGAATGTCAATACGTGGCAACTTAGCCATCAATTTCAAATGTTCTGTATTTATTGGAACTAATTTTATTTTATCTTGCTTATCCATTGATCGAACCTGTCTAACTCCAGTTTACTTTTTTCTTTAACAACCCTCACGCGTTCTAAACTTGCCTCACTTTGCCGTTGCCATGCTTGACTGTTGTTAATCAAATATACAATTACCTCACAATATTTTTCAATATTATTTCTATCGACAAAAAGACCGGCTTCGGAAAGGTTCTCTTTTATTCCCGGACACGGGTGCGCGATAACAGGAATACCATATTGCATTGCTTCTATAGCACATTGGCTGAAACTTTCAAACTCACTTGGTACTAATAAAACCCTTGTAGACTTGTATACAGCCTCTATATCGCAACCATTTGGCAAATAGGTAACATTGGGCAAGTGCGCTTCGATCTGCTCTCCATAGCCACCAAAAACGCCTAAAAATTGAAATTGAGGCAACCGGCTTGCTATCTCTGCGAATATATGTCCCCCTTTGTTGTGATTGCAGTTGATTAATGTAATGTATTGGCCTTCGCTTTTCTTTTTTACATCAGGTAATAACGGGTGTAAAACAGTCGAATTAAAATGCCCAAAATCTTTTGCTAAGTCGTCACGAAGTTGATAGGAATTATAAACTACGTGGCATTCATGTTGCTGTGCGTGTCTTACTGCGTAAAGTTTTGAGTTATTATGAGCTATGAAAATGAGAGGCTTTTTATGTTGGATCATTTTGTTATATCCGTATGCTGTGCCTATCAATTGAGTTATAATCACATCTGCCCATTTAAAATGCTCATTGTTTCCAATGAACATTTCTACGTTTTCGCCTTGACTAAAACATTCTATTCCGTTATGGATGTACGGTTCTTTTGTACCACAAATAATACGGATGTTGTGTGCTTTTTTGAGATGATTTAAAAGTCTCGTTAAATACAGTTCACCCCCTGCCAATGGTTGATGAAAGTAATTATAAGGACAGCAAATTATATTCAATCTAAACCCCTTTCAAATTCTAATAAATCATTTTGCATTTTAATATTTATAGATTTATCATATATTTTGCAAAGTTGATATCCTACCCATTTATTTGGCATGTATTCTTTTAATCCACCGTGAAAGCAGTCCCTATATTCCACAAATGAAGAATAAGGTTGATTTGCAGTCCACAATTCATATTTACCAAATGTGGCATGAAATTCAGTTATATTAGTAAATATACAACCTTCATCTATTAGAGATTGTAATTCATTACTCCATTTATCAGAAACCTGTTTTTGTGGCCTATTACCAAACCAAAACCACCAAATTTTTAATTTTAAAATTAGCTTTTTCATTGATGTAAAATATATGGTTTTGTATGTAAAAATTGAGTATGACTGAAACCACTTTCGCCCCATAACCCCTTTCTTGAATACAAATGAATAGGCATTTTTAAATCCAATCTTTCAAGCACATACAACAGCCCTGTGTTAGCTGTGTGTATCTCTGTTGCACCTTCAATAACTCTCACCCAATCAAAAATTGTGAATCCTGGTTTTATCGACATTTCAACTACCGGCAATTTGCTTTCTATTTTCGGTTCGATCTGAAATTGCGCCAAATGCCCGAAATAACGATTTACAAAAATGTACTTTTCAGGTAGGTCTTTTGCGAGTTCGTTTTCAGCCTGTAAATCTCTATCCCATGTTAAAGACCTGAACATTTGCCAATCGTGTCCGTACATTTGATATTTAGCTGTCATACAGTGATCTAAACCACGTCCCATATTTTCACTTGCGAAACGATACGGCAACCATTGGCCTAATGGAGTATTTATCCTGTGATGAGATTCATAAGGTAAGTTATACTGATTCTTATCTACAAAATTTATGTCAGGAAAGTGTTTTTTTAACGAAAGGTATTCAGGGTTTACAGGCCACAAAATAGAATTTCCTTCGGCTATTAAGGCTCTTACCAAAGGTACTAACCAAATGATATCTCCTAAACTCGCGAACTGGCCGACAATATATTTAAAGTTTGTTGGCTCTATCGGTGCTGTACGCGGATTGCTGCCATGCCTGCCAAATTGTTTATCCAAAAACTTTTTTGGTTGCATATAACCCTCGAAACTAAAGTTTTCAGCGTGGTAAACAGGTGCAAATTTGATTTGATATTTATCTTCAAGATACTTTCTGTATGTTCGGCAAATGTGGTGATCTTCTGGGTGTAATATTTTAATGTTTTGATCTGTGCCCAAAATTTCCATTAGTCTTTTTGTCCTGAGCGAAAAGCCACCGTTTCCAACTGCCATGCCATCTGTGTAATGCCAGGGTGCACCTATGTAATCATATTCTAACCATTGATTGTTCCATGACTCCCAATTATGCACAAATCCGTCATACTGAAATATAAGAACGTAGTCCGTTTTGATGTGCTTATACGCCTCTTTTATCATGAAGTTTGAATACTTCTCTTTTGACCTTATATCGGGATGTAAACAAACTATATCACCAAACTTTATATGTGAGGTACATTTAGCTAATGGTTCTTTGATTCGCTCAGCGTTACTATCAACACAAAGCAATGTTACATTTGGCAAGTGTATCGGTTTGAAACTTTCAGCAACATCAGGGTTTTCCCAATGGTTTAGCGAACTATCAAACCCGATATGTTGTATTACTGATTCTTTGAGGCAATAAGCACCACCGGCAGCGATACAGGCCATGTGATCAAAATTCCCTATCTCAGTTTGAAGTGCTGGTTTTAAATAGTTCTTATATGCGTATTTATCAGTTATGAAGTTAATCCCCCCTACCGACTTTTTAAGATATACACCGCCAACTTCTTTTATTATCTCATGCCGTTGCGAGCCGTCCCGGTTTGTGTTTACGCTGTGAAAGCCTGTCAACAATGTTTTAGGCTTGTACGCTTCAATCAACCGATCAACAAAATCTGTCCTTACTAAAGCGTCACTATCCAAGTTAATTACCACGTCATTGTTTTTAAACAGTTTTTCATAGCCTAAAAGTAACGTGCCTTTTATACCTAAATTAACATGGTTGCAATCAACTGGTAAACCACATTCAGAAAGTATTTTAATTGTTTGTGCATCGGTTGAGCAATCGTCTATGACTAATATCTGATTGATTTTAGATAGGTCTGCACGTTTGAGATATTCAAAACATTGACGTAGGTAACTTGGCCTATTATGAGTCGGAATTAGTAAAGCAATTTTCATTTTATAAATTTTAATAATGGTGATTCGCCATAAGATGTTTTTGGCTTAAAATATAGCATGTGGTAATGTGTTTGTTTTTCACCGGGTCTATCGTTTGACAATTCGACTGTTTCGCATCCAAACCAAAATAACATTCTATTACAAATAAGCATCTTTACTTTTAAATACTCAATTCCCTGTTCTTCTTTAGAGTAATCTAAAACTACAGTATCATCGGGCTGTAAAATATTAATATCAGTCAGTTTACTAAGCCAGTATTGCATCACTTAAAATAATTATGTAATCTTCTTAAACTGTCAATATCTCTGTAACGGTCTTTATGATCGTTAGATGTTTTAGCCCTGAAATGGTAGCCTTCAAAGGTTTTAAACCCTTCTACCTCGGCATCTGTTCGCGACCGATCATCAATCATTGGCACTCTGTCTTTCAATATTTGGCCTATCAAAACATCTTCTGCTCCGTGTCTATTTGGTGTTAATTCATCTTTTAAAATATCCAATACATCAGGAGAAAAGAATATACCGGCACCGCTTATGTAAGTCCCGTTTTGCCATCCTGCATAACACATCGTTTTAGGCAACATTTCAGCCACTTTAAGCAATCTTTCTTTTACAATGTAGCTACAACTGTTCGTGCGGAAAATAATGTCGTATGCGTGATAATCAATGCAATCTAAGGCTAATTTAAACTTCCAATGCATGTTTTCGTAATCGTCGCTTGTGTTTACTTGACAAGTAACACTATGTTTTATCTGATACATTCGGTTTTCTTCGCCACCATGATAGTATATTGTATCAATGTTTGGATTATAAACTGAATCCCATCCATCCAATTGACAACGTGCAAATGATCCGAACGGTTCAGATGTATAGGTTAAAACAAGTATTAGTATTCTCATTTGCCTAACATTTTACGTATACCTTCTCTGAAACTTAAACAATTGGAGATGCCTGGATTTGCAAGCGAATAAATCATATCTGTATTAACACTATCAGTATATAGCGTTACGATTCTTGTTTTTAATTCTTTTGAAATAATATCAGGTATCTGCCATGCCGATAAACCTCTGCCGGTTCCTACTTCAATTATTTTTTCATTGCTATTTAAAGACTCAATAATAACCCTTACAACATCATCAATGTAGATAAAATCTCTTATTTGAGTACCGCCTGCGATAACAACATTTTCACCTGTCCTTGCACAATCAAACGACCGTTTAACTAATCCCTTGTTATTCCCATTCCCATACACATTAAAAAACCGTAATCCTGTAGCGTTTTTGCCTTTTGCTAACCATTCAATATACCTTTTCGTATACGCGTAAACATTAGTTAACTCACTTGCACTTGTACTCGAAGCATAGACAATACGTGTCGGTATTTCCATGATCTTTTTTGCGTACACGATGTTACTTTCAAATAATTCAGGGATAAAATCAGCCGAGGTTGTTGTGACTGCAGCGAGGTGTATGATATAATCAGGTATATAATCAGGGACTTCATTATGACCACCGCAATGCACGTTATAATCTGTTAGTTTTGGCAATAGGTGTTTACCAATAAAGCCGGTTGAACCGGTAAGAAAGAGAGTAGGTTTTATTTTGGCTTCGTGCATATCGGCTTTTTGTTCTTATTCCAATAAAATTTAATGTTGTGTGGAATGTCTTTTATAAGAGTTGATTTTGGTAATGTTTTAGATTGATGTGCGTTTGTCATTTGTATTAATATTTGGATAGTTATTATCATAAATGCCACCTTTAATATATGATGGTATTTCCATTTTCTCGCATATTACTACAAAGCTATTATTGTGATCGACTCCTGAAACATAAACCTTGTGGCCTAATCGGTTCAAGTACGTTTCTATTTCGCTGCCTTCAAATTCATGAATATGTTTCCTGTTACTCCAAACGTTCCAATATTCTTGTGACTTGTGAGGTAAATAAAGAAACAACATGCCACCTACTTTAATTTTACTTAGCCAGTAGTCCAACACATTGCAGTAGTTCTCATTTACATGCTCTAAACAATGGCTCGAATGAATGTAATCAAACTGGCCTTTTGGCAAATGCATTGCGTGGTATGTTGGATCAATAGATGGCTCAATACCTATTGCACCTGGAAACATCCACTTCTCTTTATAGTAACCAATATCAAGTCCGACACCTGAAAGATAAAACTTTGCCAAGTCACGAACCCATAAACTTGCTCCTCCTACACTTTGATGTTCAGGATATTTTTTATTATTAAATTCGATAAAATTTAAAGGCATATTAAAATTCTCCTGAATCTGAATTATAACCTTCTCTTTTATTATTATGTCTTGCTATAAAAAATATAGCTAAAAATATGGCTGAGAATGTACTTATCCATATTATTAGTTCTTTTGCTTCACTCATTTCGTTTCGTTTTTAGGTTTATGACTTACTTCTTGCTTGCTAACGTGCTTGGTTAAAAGATAGGCAGCATAAGCCCCGACCTTTTTAATACCGGCTTTTTTACCTTCTTCACTCAATTTATCGTGAACGTCATCTTCGACTATGGGTTGCAATCGTTTCATGGTATTTTTCTATTTGGTCGCGAA